>Ga0118677_10000392_pt1 | contig 95896 bp, 80 predicted proteins | sample AliMusrvi5mmetaG_FD_86154 | JGI IMG/M metagenome (GOLD analysis project Ga0118677, IMG submission 86154) | reverse complement strand
TGAACGAATGGGTTAGCAACCACTGCAAGGCTTTTACCTTGCCATGTTTGCCGTCCTGTGTTGCCTTCACAATACGCGCTTGCAGCTTTCTTACCTGACGCCTGACCGCCACCCACTTGATGGTTTGCCAGCCGAGGCCGGATGGTGCACATGCCATTGTTCCTGCATTCATTTGCTTTCCTTCCGTTAATAAAGTTCTGCCCGTTCTCTTGTGATGAAAGACCATAAGGAAGTCTGCTCGTTTTCACGTGGGGTGATGTTGCAACCCCTATCCGTCCGATTACAGGACGGCATTCGCTTTTTCCCCGTTCCTCTACCCGCACATCTATCGTTCCTTGCGGTTCGATTGCCCGATATTCCTGGCTGAGATACGGGCTTACCATGTTCCACGTATTGAATCTGCGGATGACTTAGGCTCTGTCTCTTCACCGGCGGGGATTCTTGTCAGTATGAGTCCACTGTAAAAGGAGCTCACCTACCCGCTTACCTTTTGGTTCGAGCCTGACAGTAACTTTGGCTCGTTGTCGTTCACGATGTTTATCAACAGTTCACATGAGTTAGCCATATCATCCTAGCCCTCGCCCCTCTCCGCTCGTTACTAGCAGATTCGGCATTCCTTCACAGGTTTGCCTACAGTTTCCTGCGGGTACTTTTCCGACAGCTTCACACAGGATAATTACTTTGCCTGCATGTGCCAGTGGGCTTCATTGACTGAACAATGAGTTCCTTTTAAAGAACAATTCAATTACGCGACGTCATGTCGCGCTTACAAGTTCGACGTATTCTTAAACTCTTTATGGAGGAGTCTTCCCAACGGGAAATCCATCGCAGTACGGGTATTCACCGCCTCACCCTCAAGAACTATCTGCATCGGTTCAAGAGCAGCGGGAAGACGTTTTCAGAGCTGTTTGAGCTCTCTGATTACGACCTGTCGCTTCTGGTTCATCCACCGCGTTCCAACAAGACCACTGACGAGCGGTATGCGGATCTCTATCCCCAGCTTCAACGCCTTTCTGAAGAACTTGGCAAAAAGCACTCTCACGTCACCAAGCAAGTGCTATGGGAAGAGTATCTGCAGGATCGCCCTACCGGGTATCAGTATTCCCAGTTTTGCTATCACGTTGAGCAATACATGCAGCAGCATGATGCCACCATGCCGCAACAGCACCAGCCAGGGTATCGGCTCCAGATTGACTTTGCCGGTGATCCACTCTGGATTATCGAACCGCTTACCAGAGAGCGTATCGTATGTCCCGTTCTGGTCTGCACCCTGCCTTGCAGCAGTTTTTTTTACGTTGAACCGCTTTCATCAGCCAAGCAGGAGCATCTGATTCCGGCACTCAACAGGGCGCTTACCTATCTTGGCGGTGTTCCAAAGAACATCCTGAGCGACAACATGAGGCAGGTGGTAACAAAAGCGTCACGCTATGAGCCAATTTTCAATGAGCTGATGGAGCAGTGGGCCTTGCACTACCAGACCAACATGCAGGCGACCAGGATCGTCAGACCCAAGGATAAGCCATCGGTGGAAGGCTCGGTGCACCATGCCTACCAGCAGATTTATGCTCGTTTGCGCAATGAGGAATTTACCAGTCTCAATGCCTTGAAGTATCGGGTTCTGCAGTTGCTTGATAACGCCAATGATCGGCTGATGACCGATTATGGCAAGAGTCGCAGACAGCGGTTTATAGAGCTTGAGCAAGAGCTGTTACATCCACTGCCGCTGACCGATTTTACCTACAAGCGTGAAACGACGGCCACAGTCAAGAAAAATTATCATGTCATTCTGGGTGAAGACCGTTGCCAGTACAGTGTTCCTCATGAGTATATCGGCAAGATCGTCAAGCTGATCTACGACGAATCGGTAGTCGAGGTCTTTCTGGATTTCCAGCGCATTGCCTTGCATCAGCGCATCGTAGGACGGCGGGGAGTCTACAGAACCGTTGAGGAGCACATGCCGGAATCCCATCGCCGGTACCATCAGCAACATGGGTGGACTGAGGAAGACTTTACCAGCAAAGCTGCGGCTGTCGGGCCTTGTACAGAAGAAGCCGTCCTTCGGATATTGAGTTCAAAAGCCTTTGTTCAGCAAAGCTTTGATGCCTGCCTTGGCATCATCCGGCTTCAGAAAAAGTATGGAACCAGCAGGCTCGAAGCTGCTTGTGGTATTGCTTTGCAAGTTCCCAGCGTCAGCTACCGACTGGTCCATAATATTCTCGAAAACAACCGGGATAAGGCCTCGGCAGCAGCAGAATACCATGCGCCCATGCTGCCGTTTCATGACAATATTCGCGGCAAAGAAGTCTACAATTAACCTCATCCACCACCATAACCATGAACACACAGCTTACTCTTGACCAGCTTCGCTCCATGAACCTTTACGGCATGGCACATGCCTATGAAGCAGCTATCATGCTCCCAGTTCACGAACAACCGGCAGCGGACACGCTGCTTGGCAAGCTGGTTGATGCCGAGCAGCTTTTTCGAAAAGAACAAAGCACCAAACGATACCTGCTGCAAAGCAAGATTCGTTATCCAGCCATACTCGAACAGGTTCACTGCAACGCTGCCCGAAACCTGAGCAGAGATCAACTCCTCAGCCTGTCCGACTGTGGTTTTATCCGGCGAGGGGAAAATATTCTTATTACCGGGGCTACAGGATGTGGTAAGAGCTACCTTGCCTGTGCATTGGGGCGGCAGGCCTGTTCACTCGGGTATCGTACACTGTACTTTGGTATGAACCGCTTTCTTGAGCGGATTGCCCAGACAAAACTCGATGGTACCTTTGTCCGGGTGCTTAACCAAATTGAACGAACTCATCTGATTATTCTTGATGATTTCGGCCTGCAACCTCTTGATGCAACAACACGTATTGCCCTGCTGCAGATCCTTGAAGATCGGTATGGAAAACAAGCGATAATGATCACTTCCCAATTGCCGGTCGCCCAGTGGCATGACGTAATTGGTGAGCCTACAATTGCCGACGGAATCATGGATCGGCTGGTCGGAAATGCTCACCGGCTTGAGCTGAAAGGTGACTCATTAAGAAGGAAGAAATTGGAAATTATTGTTTAAGTTCTAACAACAAATCTGGCCTGAAAAAAGTGGCACACTTTGCCACGGAATAGGTGGTACACTTTCGCCCGGAATACCTGGCACACTTTCCCCGGAATACTCAGCAAGAGAATGGTTCGGATAACCTCAAGCAGAAAAAGACATGACTGGGCTCGATTTCTTGAAGAGATCGCGAAGCAGTATAAGCATGCAGAACGGATCACGCTGGTGATGGACAATCTCAATACGCATGAGCCTGGCTCGTTATATCATGCATTCAACCCAAAGAAAGCAAAGGCATTATTGGACAGATTTGAATTTGTGTATACGCCGAAACATGGAAGCTGGCTGAATATGGCTGAGATAGAATTGAGAGTCTTGTCAACTCAATGTTTGAACCGCCGTATTGATACAATTACAGAAGTTAGGTCACAAGTTGCAGCATGGGAGAAGGAACGAAACAATAGCAATTCGGAGATAAATTGGCGTTTTACAACAGAAAAGGCAAGAATCAAGTTGTTACACCTTTATCCGACAATTGAGAAGTGACGTGACAATAGATTGCTGCCTGAGCTTCCGTAATACCTTTGCTTCCATCAGATTGATAGTAGTAATTACTGTTATTGCTCGAAAACAGCGTTAGCAACGTTTTGGAACCAATTGGCTGTTCGTATTTGGCGGTGATGTTTTTACCCCAAAGAGAGCTGTTTGTCAGATAACCATCGCTGGTCAACTCCTGTGCGCTCACGGTCAGTTTTGAACCGCCAAGCGCGGCCATAGTGCCGGTATCAACTCTGGCTCCAACAAGTTTTGTGTTCCAGTACCCCATGGAAATAAAGGGTGAAAAACCAAATTCGCTGGATGGAACCAATGAATATAAATTCACAGAGCCGCCAAACGTTGCCTGGCCTATAGTACTTGCATTTCCAGGGCCGCGCTCGACAATAATATTGTCAATAATGGAGGCAGGAAAATATGCTGTGGTATGGTGTGTAGGACCGTTGGTATCTCCAAACGGAATATCATCAAACGTTACGTTATACTCGCCATCCTTGAATCCTCGAATAACATTCTTTGCTTCCCCAAGACCGGGACCATTGGGTGAAATACCACCACTGACACCCGGAGCAATTGCCGCAATATTCGTATAATCGGCAGCAGGAGATTTTGAATCTTCAAAAAAAGTTTTATCAATTATTGCTTTTGGTTGTGTAGCCTGAAGAGAACTGTGAGCAGGAGCAACGGAAGAAACACCACTTCCCTGAGCGCCAACAGTGCCCAAATCGGTTACTGTTTCAGCTTTCAGGCCGAGCGGAGTCATAAGGCCAAATGTAGCCATTGCGAAAACTAATGGCTTCGCATAAGCTTTTTTTTGTTGTCTCAAACTATTCTTCATTGATTGCTGCACAAAACACCCCCTTTTATATTTATTATTTTTTGAATTTGCTTATTTTTTCACCTATCCAATCTTTAAATACTTTCAAAAAGCATTTTCAGTATTTTTTACAAGCAAAAATTAACATTTCATTTATTAAGAAAATGTAAACTCATTTTTTTGAACTCATTTTTTTAATAAAATGAAACTTATTTATTTTTTTGTTACAAAAACGTAAAATCAGCATTTAATAAATAGGATATTAATTTATAATATTGTTCATTCTGGTCAGTGATTTCTCATACTGCTTCGTGCACATATAAACTCACGTTTTTATAAGAATTCCTGTGGATATGGAAGGCTATTTTTATTCCAACATTCATACTTCTGAAGCATAGACAGGACACTATCTCAATGAGATCAATAATTGTGATGGTTCTCCTTCCTGCTTTACCTTAGCATGCTGTAAAACCCATAAAAGTTTACGGGTGTGTGCCTTCAAATCAATAGAGAGGCTTTTCATATCTGACACAAACGAAGTTTGAATTAGGTGCAATCCCCATTGTATTCAGGGTTGCCTGCAAGGCACAACGATGAAACAAATGCTCGACAATCCCGACAAGGGTGTGCTCATGATTCACGGCAAATAATGGTAGCACCATGACGGAGGATGAGCAGCCAGGGTTGCGCGATAATTGTGCCGTATTTGTTTTTCAGCAGTTTCATCTGCTCAAGCGCATGACCATTGTCGGTAATGTGCGATTGCCGCATATCTACAGCGGGTTTAAAGGAGATTGTCGTCAGGAAGCAATAGAGCGGCTGAAGCTGGTTGGACTTGACCATTAAAATTTCCCTGGCATTTTTCAGGAAAGCCCAATAAATCAAATCCTCAATGGATTGATAACTTATGTGAGGAGTTGCTTGGGGCAGTATTGATTGTTTTGTTTTATTTTATTTTACTTTGCGATTCTTCTATCTTGATAAAGCCTGGACTTTCCGTTCGGTCAGACTCTTCCATTTTAAAGCATGAGAGGAATGCAAATCAAACCAAAAACGGTATACTTTAGATTAAATCAGACCACTTCTGGTAAGTTGCTTCCTGATAATACACTGCCCTCCAGATGGCATCTCAAGGCTTGTTTATCTTTAAATGAACGCCGTGAGTTCTACGATACGTTCGAGTGGCAAGCTTTCGAAAAAGGGTTTGTCATTGAAAAAAAAAAGAACACTCTTTTTCTTGCAGACCTTAATACCGGCCATGAAATAACCTCACTACCATTCACGTCGAACCCCTCCTGTTTTTTCTCAGACTTCCTTCTGCCGTCCAAACTGAGAGAAGAACTTTGCTCATGCAGCACGATCAGGGCGTTCATGAAGCTTTGTTCCGTTGATGCTCTCATTCGTTCCTACCGAATGCTTGACGAAAACGAAAAAACTATTGCTATCCTGAGGTCGGAATCATTATTCCTTCACGGTAATCATGATGAAGAACCTTTCACGTATTATTTCACTATTTCTCCCTACAGGGGATATGAAGATGAGATGGCAGAGGTTGAAAAGTCCTTAATGAACAGCCAAGATATTGACATTATTCCTGAATTCAGGGAGCTTTATAAGCTAATGATGCAGGCTGCCGGACATACTGTTCAGGACTACTCTTCGAAAATCTGTCTTACGCTCGATCCGAATGCTCCCATTCGTGAAAGCGCCCGACGCCTGCTGCAATTCACTTTTTCAGTCATGCGTCTGAATGAAGTCGGTATCAAAAAAAATATCGATTCCGAGTTTCTGCATGACTATCGGGTCGCCATACGTCGAACCCGTTCGATTCTCAAGCAGCTCAAGGATGTTTTTGACGCAAGTGAAACGGCATATTATCTCAACCTTTTCAGGGATCTCGGCAAACGAACCAATGAATTACGCGACAGGGATGTCTATCTGCTTCAGCAGGCAACCTATTGCCACTATCTCCCCCCTATCCTTCAGCCATCACTGAAGATATTTTTCGATACCATTGCAGCATCCCGAAAAAGGCTGCACAGACAATTTTCCCGTTATCTTTCATCCGACTCATATAAGTCATTTCTTGAAGAATGGGGCGCGTATCTCAACCGCCCGTCGCATCCTGAACCAGAACAAATACCATACGCATTCCTTTCCACCAGGAGTGTTGCCGTTGAAACTATAAAAAAAGCATGGAAAAAAGTTATCCGTCATGGCCGTCTTGTCAGCCGGGAAACAACTGATGCTGAACTTCATGGATTGCGTATCGATTGCAAGAAACTCCGTTATCTGCTTGAATTTTTCGCTTCGATTTTTCCCAAGAAAACAATTATCCCTGTTATCCTGCAACTGAAGGAACTGCAGGAAAATCTGGGTATTTTTGTCGATTTTGCCGTTCAACTTCGTTCTTTGCATGAACAGCTTGCATTGATGCCGCCAGACAATTTACTTGCCGCATCAACAGGCGGTCTTATGACCATTCTTTTTCAAAAACAGGAAGAGGCACGTCTCAAGTTCCACAAAACCTTCAGGTCGTTTGACCATGAACAAACCAGTCAACTGTTTCAAGACCTATTAACGAGCACCTGACCATGAAAACTATAGCCCTGTACAGTATAAAGGGAGGTGTTGGAAAAACGGCTGCGGCAGTCAACCTCTCCTATCTCTCTTCCCTCCTCGCGCCACCAGCTCTGATCTGTGACCTTGATCCGCAGGGAGCAAGCTCTTACTATTTCAGAATTGCCGCATCCAAAAAGTTCAACAGCGACAAATTTCTCAAGGGAAACAAAAAGATATTCAGCAATATCAAGGCTACAGATTTTGAAAACCTTGATATGCTTCCTTCCGACTTTTCGTACAGAAATCTCGATATCGAACTCGCTGAAGAGAAAAAGCCCCAAAAAAGGCTCAAGAAAAACCTCGAAGAGCTGAGCGATGACTACAGGTTTATCTTTCTTGACTGCCCACCTAACCTGACACTGCTGTCTGAAAGTGTCTTTGCCGCATCCGATCTTATTCTGGTGCCATTGATTCCCACAACGTTGTCAATTCGCACCTTCGTTCAGTTAAAAGATTTTTTTGTCGCAAATAAACTTGACAGCTCGAAAATCAGGCCATTTTTCAGCATGGTGGAAAAACAGAAAAAGCTGCACCGCGACATCATCAATGAATTCGGCAATACACCGGAATTGCTCACCCAGATGATTCCCTACAATTCTGAAGTTGAAAAAATGGGCATTTACCGGGCTCCACTGAATGCTGTTCTGCCAAACGCGCCAGCATCAAAGGCTTACCGTAATCTCTGGGAGGAGCTTCGCGCGCTCCTTGAGGGGTAGTCCATCCAGCGTTTAAATGCCTTGACGAACCTTGTATTGAGTTCTTTATTGATGATCTTTTCTGTATCTTTTGCTGTAGTGGTTTCGTGCTTTTTGGTTTGTATTACATTACAAATGACAACTTCCTGTTATTGATTTTAATATGAAACTTTAACCGAGAACATTGAGTCTTTTTAATGACTGCTGTATTCCAAAACTCTATCCATTGATGCCCCATCATGTCATTAGATCAAATAAAACAATGGACGCCAAACCACAACAAGGTTCTCTATCAAAGAGTAAAGGTAGTTTTGATATTGCTGTCCGGAATTGCCTTTGCTGTACTGATGTATTTTTCTGTCAATCTCGCTTTTCTGTATTCTTCAACCAACAATAGTATAAACACCAAGGCAATCAATGCTGCCAAGTCAGGCTCCCGTAAAATCGATAACATGGCCAGAGGCATTGAGCGAACAGTCGGAGATATCGCTCTTGTTACAGGAAAGAAAGAGTTTAATGAAAATGATCTGATTGCTGTTCTCTCAAATAAAAGTAATAATGTTCAGTGTCGTTATTCAATCAGATTTTTATCTGACTCTGAATCATCCGCAGTATACAAGAAACTGTCGAGTCTTGGCAGCATTAATCGTATGATGGATATGACGGTTACCGGCACTTCCGATGCCAGCGGTGGATTGCCGGATGCGGAACTGCCTGGCACGAAAGATGGGTGGCAAAAAGCAGCCTGGAACAAGAGTGACAAGGCTGTTGTACTGAACTATCAGAAGAGGCTTTACACTACCTCTGTTTCTGGCGAAAAAAAACTGATCGGAATTGTTTCTGCGAAAATCTCTATCGATGATTTTCAGAAGTCGCTTGACTTTCAGACGTTGGGACAGTATGGCTATCGTTTTCTTGTTAATGGTGATGGAGTAATGCTTGACCACCCTAACAAGAATCTTGTTATCAATAATTTCAAACTGCTGGATTATGCCAGAAGTACTTATACGGCAGATAACAGCAATAACCTGCAGCACGCATTTAAGGCTAAAACTGGTATCAGCATCCTTGAAAAAAGCATTATTAACGGTCAGAAAACAATATTTCGGTTTGAACCCGTAGCATCAACAGGATGGTTTACAGGAGTTGGCCTGATTGTCGATGAGCTAACAGTGCCTAATGGCTTTCTGAAACAACAGTTGATGCAATTGCTTTCAGCATTTATTTTTTTCCTGCTCCTGTCGGGCCTCTATTTCGTTTTTTTGTCTTCATCATCTGAAGTTTTCCATAAACGGATCAAACAATATTCATGGTTTGTCAGTTGTATATTTATAGCGGGTCTTGTTTGTATATGGGCGCTCCATATCACAAGAGGCGCAAATTCGCCTTATGAAGACAACTGTATTACCACATTCTCTCAAATTGAGCAGTACAAGAAAGAACAGACAGAGATGGCTCAGCATACTCAGTCTTCGCCACCGCAATTTATCCAGACAGGTATTACGGTCAATTCTCTTTCTGTTTCAGAGCCAAATGAAATGGCCGAGGTGTACGGGACGATGTGGCAACGTATTCCTGCGGGTATGGATGCAAAGCAAGTTGGGGGTATACTGTTTCCTGATCAGATTGAAACCAAGATGTACGAAAGTTTCCGAATGGAAGAAAATGGCTTTCAGGTTATTGGATGGAATTTCTGTACTCGACTCCAGCAGGATTTAAAGAGTTCACTCTACCCTTTCGACAGGTACAATGTCAAAATCAGGATGTGTCAACCCAAGAAGTTCGGATCCACTATTTTCGTTCCCGATATCGCATCGTACAAAATCACCTCCCCGACAACCAACCCTATGGTGTCTGATGGTTTCTCAATTTCCGGCTGGAATGTTAACAATACCTATTTTAATTTTTCAGAACAAGCAGACAATATAGATTATGGACGTCGTACGCTTCTGGAGAGTCCCAGCGTCAAAAACCTTACCTTGAACATCAACATCGAGCGTGACTGGCTCAGCAGCGTTGTTTCCATGATGATTCCAATATTCATCATTATGGTAATCCTGTTTTCCGGTGTCTATATGATCACTCACGAAAGGGATTCAGAATCATTCAGCTTTGATGCCAATGAGGCTACAGCTATAGGAACCGCCTTTACGATGTTCCTGGTGGTCACAATACAAAGTGTCAGGATACAGGTGGTACCTCAGGGTATTCTCTATATCGAAAAAATCTATTTCATGATTTATTTTGCAATGCTGATTAATGTGATTTTTGTAGTCGCCATTACGAAGCAGAGCGGATTTCTGTTTACTTACAAGCATGGAATATTTTACAGGTATCTGTACTGGCCATTATACTCAGGCATATTATACCTTATTACCCTGGTAAGCTTTTATTGACTGGTCAGGATCTTATGATCATCCATCGGGTCTGCCTGCACAGTCTTATATGTAAGAATTTGAATTATGAACAGGATATGCAACATCATCTGGTCCAAAACAAAGGAGAGATGGATTGTTGTTTCCGAAAAGGTTAAGGGTAATGGAAAGGTTCCCTCATCAATCCTTCGGAGTATAGCTCTTTTGGTCGCAATGTATGCTTTCCCCGGGCAGGCTTGTGCCATTGACCCCGGGGCGCTTCCCGCTGGCGCCCGGATAACCTCAGGCAACGGCAGCATCGCAATCAGCGGCACCCGGATGACGGTGAACCAGTCCAGCCAGAAAATGATTGCCAACTGGCAAAGCTTTAATATTGGGGAAAATGCTTCAGTCCACTTCAGCCAGCCGAACAGTTCTGCCGTAGCGCTGAACCGCATCAGCGACCAAAACCCCTCGCAGATCATGGGTTCGCTCTCGGCCAACGGCCTGATTTTTCTGCTCAATCAGGCAGGCATAATCTTCGGCAAGAGCGCAACGGTCAATGTCGGCGGTCTTGTAGCCTCGTCGCTCAATATGCTCGACAGCGATTTTCTTGCCGCGAAATACAAGTTCTTTACTTCTGGCAATGCCGGAAAAATTCTTAATCAGGGCAGTATCAGCATTATTCAGGGTGGTGTGGTAGCGCTGATCGCTCCGAAAGTCACCAACGAAGGTACCATTACAGCCAGGAGTGGTAGTGTTGCTCTTGGAGCAGGCAATAAAGTTGCGGTTGATTTTACCGGGGACGGGCTGATCACCTTGACGGTGGATGAAGGCACTATTGATGCACTTGTGGAAAACAAAGGTCTTGTCAAGGCAGACGGAGGGCTCGTGATCATGACCGCCAGTGCGGCTGATGCGCTCTCAAAATCGACGGTCAACAACACAGGGATTATTGAGGCGAACTCTTTCCAGCTAAAAGAAGGGCGTATTTTGCTCGATGCCGTTGGAGGAATGACAACGGTCACTGGTACACTGGATGCCTCCTCGGCGGATGGCAAGGGTGGACAAGTTGTTGCGACGGGAGACCGTGTTCTGGTGAAAGATGGTGCGCATCTGACCGCATCCGGAGCAACAGGCGGTGGGGAAGTGCTCGTTGGCGGTAACTGGCAGGGGAAGGACACCTCCATTCACCAGGCGACGGGAACCATTGTTGAACAGGGAGCGCTGCTTGAAGCCAACGCCACGGATACTGGCAATGGCGGCACCGTTGTGGCATGGTCGGATGTGACCAATCCACTCTCTGTTACACGGGCTTATGGGACGTTTGAGGCAATGGGCGGGCCTAATGGCGGTGATGGTGGATTGATTGAGACTTCAGGGCATTGGCTGGATGTGGCGGGTATTTGGGTTTCTGCTTCTGGCCGCAAGGGTAAGACTGGATTATGGTTGCTTGACCCTTATGATGTGACTATTGGTGACTCCGTAAGTGGTGATGTTTATACCTCGCCACCGCAGGATTTTACTCCTACGACTCAAAATTCAACAATTTTGGCGTCCGATATAGGTTTAGCGCTTAAGGACTTTGATGTTGTGATTACTACTGGTACCCCTGGCTCCGGGAACATTACTGGGGATATCGTTGTGAACAGCACCGTCAATATTTCCTCTCGTACTCTGTCGCTTCTGGCTGATGGCGCGGTGACGATCAATGCCGGCATTTCGGGTGGAGGGGGGCAACTTGTGCTTCAAAGCGGCACGAATGGCGCATTCAACAAAGCAGTTACCATCAACAGCTCTATTTTGCTTGGTGGTGGTAAACTGAAAATCACAAGTACTGGCGGAGTTCAATCTTATGCGGAAATCCAGGCCGTTGGTTTGCTCGAACTATACGGAACAGGTGACTTTAATCTCAATTATACAGGTAATATCAGTGATTATGATTATTTCACAGCAAATGTTGATGGTTCAATAAATCTTTATGAGAACAGTGATTTCATTCATATTCTACCAGCAGGAGTAACTGCTACCGGTAATGTCACCCTGCGAGTTGAAAGACAAATTTATGTAGATGGGCCAATCTCCATAACCGGGTCGGGCAATCTTGTGCTTAAAATCTCGGGAAATAGCCTTACCACTGGTGATAATTTTATTATAACCACTTCACCGATTACGCTGAACAGCGGATCTGTCTCGTTTGAAACTGCAACATATACAGGAGTTTATACTCTTGGCAGTTCCATAACCGTCTCCAGTGGCGGTATTACCTTTGACCAGCCAGTAACCCTCAGCGGCAGCCAGTTGATCTCCTGTAATGGACCGCTTACCTTCAAGAGTACGTTATTAGCCATCTCGGATACCATCCTTGAGGCCAATAATTTTTTGTTTTCTGGAAGTGTGACAGGAAACTCTACCAACCAGATAACGCTGATGCCGTACAATGTTGACGGCAATATGACCATCGGTACAGGTGAAAACATAGATCTTTCCAAGATCAGCGGATTCAGCTCTCTTACGTTTGGTCGTGCTGACGGTACCGGAACAGTAACGTTAAGTGGCTCAAATCCAGAAACCCCTTACTCGTTTACAAGTTCAATCATGCTGCAGTCAGGCGGAACAGGTGGCTCCGTAATTATAGACAAGGCGATTTCCACAACCGACGCACAAGTGACTTTCAATGCCGGAGGTCTCCTGTCAATCAACCAGAGTGTCGACACTCAAACTGGCGCGATTTCACTAACGGGAGATGTCATAACTATTGCTGACACCAAATCTGTCATCAGCTCTTCAGGCGGCGCCATCACCATCTCGGCTAATACTCTCACACTCCCAGGTACAGCGACCCTGTCCAGTGCGGGGTCGCTTACCATTACTCCAAAAACCACAGGGACAACCATTGGTATTGCTGGCGGGAGTGGCATCTTGGCATTGCCTGCCAGCTATTTCACTGGCGGATTTTCCGATATTACCATCGGCAACGCCACAACAGGTGACGTAACTATTGGTGGCAACCTTACTCTCATGAATAATTTTTCATTGATCAGTGGCGGCGCTATCGTCCTCAATGGAGCTCTGACTGCGACAGGAAACACTATCGCCCTTAAAGGCACCGTCACCGAAGGCACGAATGGCTCTCTATTTGCTGATAAACTGGTACTGATTGGTGGCAATGTCACTCTGAGCAACCCCGGCAATATGGTTAACACGCTTGCCGCCAGTGGCGTTGACAATCTAATCTACCTCAACAGCGATGCTCTGACTATTGGCACTGCAGGCGGTATCAATGGAATCATCAACACAACTGGCACGGTGAACGTGGCAACACAGACCGGGAACCTGACCGTCTCGCAAACTATTGCCACCTCCGACGCTTCAACGAATGCTGTTACCTTGAATGCTGGCAGGAATACTGCTGCAATAACAACCACAGGTGGAGATATTATTATCAGCGGTGGTAGTATCACTGTTGGGTCTGGCGGTTTGGCCAAGCTCTATACCGGCAGCATCAGTGGCAGTACAGGAATGACATCGCTCATCGGGTCTGGCAGCGGCAACTTCCGCTATGCGAGCAACGAATCAACTACAAATTATTCACTGGCACTTTCTACCGGAATCTCTGCCATCTACCGCGAACAACCGTTGTTGACTGTAACGCCTGGCCGCAATACCATTACTTATGGTGATACAACGCCAGGTTTTGCAGGCACCTATGGCTCTTATGCAAACGGTGACACTTCACCGGGAACGGTTACTGGAACTGCAACATGGATGATAAATGGAAGCGCACAGACAGCCTCCTATAAAGCGGGAAGTTATAATGTAACCTATAGCAGCGGATTGGGAAGCAGTCTTGGCTACGGTTTTACTGATAACGTCTCAAGCATCAACACGCTTACTGTTAACCCGAAGATAGTAACGCTCTCGGCAAGCAAGATTTATGATGGCACTACAAGTCTGGCCGGTGCAGTGACAATTGTGACCGGTGTCGGCAGCGAGACGCTGACTTACAGCAATGCCGTTGCCACTGATGCGAATGTTGCCACAACGAACAAATCAATCAGCACTATCACACTTGCTGATGGTTCAGGCTTGGCGAGCAACTATCAGTTGCCGACGCTGAGCAGTACGACTGCACCACTGACCATCACCCCGAAGACAGTTACACTTTCGGCAACCAAGATTTATGATGGCACATCAAGTTTGGCAGGTGCGGTGACAATTGTGACCGGGGTCGGCGGTGAGACCTTGAGCTACACGAACGCTTTGGCGAGTGACACCAGTGTTGACACAGCAAACAACGCCATAAGTACTATCACGCTTGCCGATGGTACTGGTCTGGCAAGCAACTACCAGTTGCCATCACTGAGCTACAGTACCGCACCAGTGACTATAATCACGAATCAAACCAGTCTTAATAGTTTAGCCAACAGAGTGAGCAGCTCAGTGGTCAGCAGTATACAATCGGCCAGCAAATCGACGCCAATAACTGGCACTGGAGACATTAGCTCGGCGACCAGCAGCGCGGCCATAACGACAGTGGCTACAGAAAGCAGCTCTGACACGACAGCATTGGCGGCAGAGAGCAGTTCGGCCACAACAACAGGTGCGGCAGTGAGCAGTTCGGCGACCAGCAGCAGCTCAACAACAAATGCGGAGACAGCCGCCAACACGGGTAGCAATGCAAGATCGAATAACGCAGCCACCAGGGCGCAAATGGCTGCAGGATCAATGATGCCTGGTTTGCCAGGTGCAATACCCGGTTTACCAGGCGCAATACAAGGATCTGCATTCAATGTTGGAGCTTTCGCCCAGATCATAGAAAATACCTTTACGACCAGCAGCCTTGCTGAATTTGTATCCAGCCCTGACCAACTTTCTTTATCGAGTGGAAGACCGTTGTTTGGCAGGCAGCGGTACAATGCCGCTTCAAAGAAAACAAAAAGGAGCGACGCCCCGCCAGACCCTGTTGCCTTCGGTACCATGGGAACACTGGGATATTTAACCGTATACTTATTCGCAATGTTTAACAAAAATCGTTAATCGGGGTTGCTTGAGTCAAGAGTTCGGTTTCGAGGGAGCCAATCTGTTTATCGATAACATTGAGTCGGTTTTCAATATCCTCAAGTGGTTTTGAGGGAACCGCCGCACTCTAGTTCAATTTCATTGGCCGAGTGTTGAAATTATTTCTGATATTTATGGTTTGCGGATGATCTTTGCCCAGTATTTTTTCGTCAATTGCCAGCGCACGACGATAGAGCGGTTCGGCTTGGGCATACTTGCCCTGCGCTTGCAATAATCCCGCCAGATTGTTCAGGCACATGGCCACAGAGGGATGATTGACGCCCAACACTTTTTTGTTGATTGCGAGCGAATGGCGATAAAGAGGCTCGGCTTCAGCATACTTGCCCTGCGCTTGCAACAAGCCGGCAAGATTGTTCAGGCTCGTAGCCACCAGAGGATGATTACTTGAAAATATCTTTTCTCTGATCGCAAGAGAACGCCGATAGAGTGGTTCGGCTTCAGCATATTTGCCCTGCGCTTGCAGCAACTCAGCCAGATTGTTCAGACTTATTGCCACCAGGGGATGCTCATTGCCAAACAGCTTTTCACGGATCGCAAGAGAACGGCGATAGAGAGGTTCAGCTTCGGCATATTTGCCTTGAGTTTTCAGCAAAGAGGCCAGATTGTTCAACCCCAGCGCCACATCAGGATGTTCATTGCCAAACAGCTTTTCACGGATCGCAAGAGAACTGCGATAGAGAGGCTCTGCTTCGGTATATTTGCCCTGATCCTGGAGCAATGCCGCCAGATTGTTCAGACTCTGTGCAACATCAGAATGATCACTGCCCAATTGCTTTTCACGGATCGCAAGAGAACGACGATAGAGTGGCTCAGCCTCCGCATACTTGCCCTGCGCTTGAAGCAATGCCGCCAGATTGTTCAAGTCGGTTGCCACATCGAGATGCCCGGTACCAAGCGCTTTTTCGTCGATGACCAGCGCACGACGACTGAGCGGCTCGGCTTCGGCATACCTCGCCTGGGCGTCGAGTAACAACGCCAGATTGTTCAGACTTGTGGCCACCAGAGGATGTTCAGTGCCCAACTGCTTTTTTCGAATCGCCAGAGAACGACGATAAAGCGGCTCTGCTTCAGCATATTTTCCCTGAGCATACAGCAATAAAGCCTGATTGTTCAAGCTCAGTGCATCATCTTGAGGAGGAGCAATGCTCAATTCACGGGTTTTCTGTTTCCCGTGTCGTTTAACCACTCGGGAATGAGCACTACTCAACGATTTGGCTTTACGTACACTGTGATTTTTTTTAGCCTTACGATGTGATGAAGCACACAATCCAGGGTCAGGATTAAAAACCGACATGGTAATGAAGGCAAACAAACAGATACGTATGATGGAGAGTGCTCTTTTCATGATTTGCCTTGTTTGTGTGATGGAGAACGAAAAACCCGTGTATCTGCTTTACTCTGGATCTGCTCACTCTTCCCTTTTGCGCATGAGTTCGACAAGCTCTGCGGTTCGTGATGCCTGCTTTTCAACAGCTACTGCAAGACGTTCCATTTCGGAATGACGCCCGCGTTCCGTTTGGGTATCGAAGAGAATTGGCTTCTGAAACCCTTCCGAAAGACGAAAAATATGAATGCAGAGCTTGACGAGAATAACATAGAAAACAGGCATCAGATACTCACCGAAAACGACCGGCATCTCCTGGTAGTGCTGCATGAGCCCCTCCCAGCTTCCGCTGAAAAGCACATCCCATTTCGTAAAAAAGTAGAGGTAAACGAGTGGATGAAAAACGAGAAAGAAGCGCATGATTTTTGACTGGCGCCGATTTTTCTCTTCACTTTCATACTTTGAGAGCAGCCAAGGAAAGTGGCCTACAAGCATGGCCGACCTTCTGTCGTTAAGATAGTGCGCACCTTGCAGGGCGGAATCAATAAACGAGGAGACCTGGCTCAGAAGCACGGTGGAAAGAATCATGGCCAGAAAGGAGTAGCTGATATCATCGAACTTGAACGATCCTGCAAGATAGGGCAGCGTGATGGTTTTTGGTTTGATGACGATAAAGAGCATGGCAATCCCTGCAAGCAGAAGGGAAAAAGTGTGAAGCTTGCGGGCATGGCGGAGGCTTTCGATAACCGCATCGGCATTGGCTCCCTGCATGGAGTTCCCCGGAGGATCAATCCTCAATAGTGCGGCTGAGTCGGTAAGGGGTGAATAAAGTCCATTAACACCAATATCACAACCTTGAACATCCCGATAAATCGTGAAAATATCAATGGTGCTTTTACTGAAATTGACTCCGCTGAGGTTGGCTCTGCTGAGGTCGGTACCACGCAGATCGGCGCCACGCAAATCACTTTCGGCAAGATTCGCCGACACAAGATTTGCTTTTGCGAGGTTTGCTCCACCAAGGTCCGCCCCGGCGAGGTTTGCACCTCGCAAATCGAGAGCCGCGAGAACAGCATCGTGCAAATCCGGACGGATATCTTCATGCTCCTGACGCCACAGGTTCCAAGCCGGAACTCCCTCTTGAAGGAGCTTCAGATGTTCAGCATTAGCCATCGTATTATCCCGGAGACATTTCGAGCATTCTCCTGATGGAGCCCAGGGCTGCAAGACGAAGCTCTTCGTCAACAACAATCTCAGGTTTTCGGTTCAGCATACATTGGTAAAGCTTTTCAAAAGTATTCTGCTTCATCTGTGTGCAGACACTCCGGGGATTATCGGGATCCCTTGGCGCTGGAATAAAGATTTTTTCGGGCGAACGCTTCTGCATTTCGTAAAGAATGCCCGGTTCCGTTGCAACAATAAACTTTTTGGCAGAGCTTGAAACAGTATGGTTCAGCAATGCCTGTGTTGAACCGATAAATGCCGCATGACGAAGCACCTCTTCACGACATTCAGGGTGGGCAATAAGTTCAGCATCGGGATGCTCGGCATAAGCTTTGAGAACATAGAGTTCAGAAAAAGCCTCGTGAACATAACAGTACCCCTGCCAGAGAATCATCTCCCGACCAAGTTTTTTTGCAATATAAGCGCCGAGATTTCTGTCAGGGCCAAAAATAATCGGCTGAGTTACGGGAATCTGGCGAACGATCTGTTCAACATTGGACGAGGTACAGGTAATATCGGAAAGCGCCTTTATCTCTGCCGTCGAGTTGATATAGGTAATGACAACAGCTCCCGGGTGCAACTCCTTGAATTTCATGAACTCATCAGCCGGGCAACTGTCAGCAAGAGGGCACCCTGCATAAGCGTCAGGCATCAGTACAAGTTTGGAGGGATTAAGGATTTTTGCCGTTTCAGCCATAAAATAGACACCGGCAAAAACAATGACATCGGCATCGTTTTTTTCTGCCGCGCGGGCAAGAGCGAGACTGTCGCCTACGATATCAGCAACCTGCTGTATTTCCGGAACCGTATAATAATGGGCAAGAATAATAGCGTTCATCTCTTTTTTAAGCGCACTGATCCGCATGAACAGCTCTTCATGCGAAGAATTGCCTTGAGCAGCACGGTCTGAAGCAAAATCTATAGTCATGGTCCAAGTTACAATGGGTTACAAACTGGGATATCGGCATGCTTATCTAAGGTAATAGTCGAGATCGTCATCTTCCCTGATTAAAAGCAGAATAGCCGAATTCGGGACAATAATATATCGCTCCGCTTCATACTCAATCTCGTAAGAGCTATTCTGAATAAAAATAGCCATATCACCCACTTTTGCCTGCAAAGGAATGTACTGGGCCGTTGAAACCCGCTCTTTCCAAGGTTCGTCAGACTCTGGAGGTGGACCTACAGGATAACCCGGTCCGGTTTTAATGATATAACCTGTCTGGATTTTCTCTTTTTCCTGAACGCCGGGAGGAAGATAAATTCCCGATTTTGTCCGTTCGTCCAGAGATTTTGGTTTGATTAATACTCTATCGCCAATAACAATAAATTTATCAGTTATATTTACGCCAGCCATTCTATCCATTTTATTTTGAATACGTTAACAATTTCAAAAACCGACAGAGGAACAAGGACGTAACAAATTCAGTAAAAATCATCAGTTCAAGGCGGTTTTATTGGAACAAGATAGAGAATGAATTGTTCTATAGCAAAATCGACGCATCTCAGCACTCAAAGCGCATGAAAGTATTCGCATCAGTACGGATGGACGTGGTTGTGCACTGGATATCATCTTTGTTGAGCGCTCAAAGGTTATGCCTCTCCAACTGAATTACTGCTTGGATTACAGAACTATTTCTTATATCATAACATGGAGAGAGAGCAACAATCATTGGCTCTATAGCACACCAGAAAAGGTTAACCGTGAGGCCAGCGGAGGTGGTGCAAGAAATTTGATGTATTAAACCTGAAAGAGACTCATTCGGAACAGAAAATCAAACAAGAAGATGAATATGGCTCAACGGGACAATCAAGAGTTCCTTTTGGAACATTCAGCGAGATTTTTCGCAACGCTTTTCCGCCGCCATTTTTCGCCCAGGAAGGTTCGATGCGCCTTGATGACTGCATTCGCCCTGAGCGTCGCGCCTTTCGCTGGCGCTAATGCCCAGCAATTTTCCTCGATCGTTGCTTTCGGTGATAGCTATGCCGATAAAGGCAACATCCAGAGCATCATGGCGAAGAACTCTGACTATGCAAGTACACTCGCTTATATCAACACGATCTATCCGACTGGAAGGTTCAGCGGTGGAACCAATTATGTCGACACATTGTCGAGCCTTTATGGCATCTCACCGGAAAATTATGCCCTCGGTGGAGCGCAGACCGGGGCAACTAATGAATTTACCGGTCTGCCTGGCTTCACCGATGAGTGGCAAGGTTTTCTGGCTGCCGGTAAGGTCATCGCGCCAAATGCGTTGGTGACTGTCAACATCGGTGGCAATGACGCGCGCGATTATTATCAACAAGTCGACCCAAAAATGGAGGGCGTCTCTTCTGCCGCTGCGGTTTCGGCGGGCAACGCGATAGCTGGAATCAACGCACTTGTCGGCGCGGGCGCCAAAACGCTTGTTTTCACCGCAGGCAATGTCGCCGACCTCCCCGAGGCAGCAATCCACCCCACGACAGTCGCCATTGGGTCGGCCTATAGCCAGACCTATAATAACTTGATGCAGCAAAATTTGTCGAAAGTGGCCGCCTCAGGCGTGCGGGTCGAATATGTCGACCTTGCCATGATCGAATCGAATATCGTGGCCAATCCGTCGCTTTACGGCCTGAAATACGCTACAGCAAGCCCTATACCGGGTAATTCAGCCCAGGTGAACGACTATTTGTTCTACGTCGATGGGTTGCATCTGACTTCGGCCGGCTTTGCCATTGTGGCGGATTACATCGCCAATCGCCTCAACGCCCCTGAGACTTTCGCCTCAAGCTGCGAGCTTGGGTTCAGTGTAGCGGACGCCTTTGTCGACACCATGTTCGACCGGCTTGATCTGTTCAACGTCGCGACCGCGAGGAGCTCCGGCGCATCAGGAATCGGGTCAAACTCATGGTCCGTGTTTGTGCAGGGAACTGGCGTTGTATCCAATCGTTCCTCGAACGACAATTCGCAAGGGTATCATTCGGATAACCTTGGCACAACGCTCGGCATCGAATATCGCCTGACCTCCGAGACAATGGTTGCCGCAGCCTATAGTTTTGCCAATCCTTCTCTGAACCTGAGCCAGAATGCCGGAACCACCAGCGCAGACGCCAACCAGCTTGGACTCTACGGTACCTATACACAGAAAAATCTCTTCCTCCAGAGTCTGGTCTCTTACGGATGGCTGAATTATTCCAACAGCCGTTCAGGCGTCGTCAGTAATATCACCGCCAATCCGGACGGTAAGACTTTCGCGACGGCTTTGAAAGGTGGCTATCTTTTTGACGTCGCACCGTCAGTGAGATTCGGCCCAATTGCAGGGCTCACCTATGTTCAGGCGCATGTTAACGGTTACAGCGAAAATGGTGATCCAGTTCTCACTCTCAATCTGAACGAGCAAACCGCCAAAACCGTGCTCGGTAGTGTGGGTGCACAGACTCGCTGCGCTTTCGACCTGGGAAGCACGAGGCTCGACTCCTATCTGAACTTCACCGTCGAAAACAATTTCGAAGGTTCAGACCGTGTCATCCAATACAGCGCTACCTCTGCGCCGCTAATCGTCAATTCATGGACAGCGACGGGCGCACCGAACCATGCTTTCGTCCGGCTCGCTGCTGGCGCCAATGCCAATCTGACGAGCGCAATCAACGTCATGCTGAACCTGTCGCAGACGATTGAGCAACCGGGTGGAAATGACTTTTATTGCACGGGTGGATTGAAAATCTCTTTCTGATTAAACATATCCTTTTTTGTGTCCCGGAACCGGTCCACTAAAGTTCCCTAATTGCCAAGCGGTAAAAACGGTAACCCCAGCTCCTTCAGAAACTCATTATGCTTTCTGGTGGCTGCAACAATTTTCTGTTCAATCTCAACCAGCTCACTATTAACAGCTTGAAGGTCAATATCTGCCTCTTGTTGAGCGGTGCTGATGTAGCGGGAGATATTCAGATTGTAGCCGTTGGATTCAATTTCATCAATTGAGACACGGCGGGAATAGCGCTCTTCCTCAGTACGGAATTGATAGCTCTCAACAATCTTGTCGATATCATCCTGCCGCAGGCGGTTCTGGCGCTTGCCTTTTTCGAAGTGTTCGCTTGCGTTGATGAAGAGTACGTCGTCGGGCTTCTTGCATTTTTTCAGCACCAGAATGCAGACGGGAATACCGGTGGAGAAAAAGAGGTTGGCGGGCAGGCCAATGACGGTGTCGATGTGGCCGTCTTTGAGCAGCTTGGTGCGGATGCGCTCCTCTACACCGCCACGGAAGAGGACGCCGTGAGGAAGGATAATGGCCATGGTGCCTTCTTTGGCGAGGTATTGGAAGCCGTGCAGCAGGAATGCAAAGTCGGCGGCAGATTTTGGGGCAAGGCCGTAATTCTTAAAGCGCACGTCATCGCCCATTGCGTCAGTGAGTTCCCATCGGTAACTGAAGGGCGGATTGGCCACTACGGCATCAAACTGTTTTTTTTTGGCCGGGTTGGCTTCGCGCAGCATATCCCAGTCGTTGAGCAGCGTATCGCCGTGAAAAATCTCGAACTCCGAATCTTTCACCCCGTGCAGCAGCATGTTCATGCGCGCGAGGTTGTAGGTGGTGATGTTTTTTTCCTGTCCGTAGATTTTGCCGATGCCGTGAGGGCCAATCTGATGGCGCACATTGAGCAGCAGCGAGCCAGATCCGCAGGCAAAGTCGAGCACGTTGTCGAGATATCTCTTTTTGCCGGTGGCTGGTTCCTGACTGTCGAGCGTCACAATGGCGGAGAGAATGCTGGAAATCTGCTGCGGCGTGTAGAACTCTCCCGCCTTTTTGCCAGAGCCAGCAGCAAACTGGCCGATGAGGTATTCGTAAGCATCTCCCAAGGTATCGCTGTCTGTGGAAAAATTCGCCAGCCCTTCGGCAATTTTGGTGATGATGGTGCAAAGCTTGGCATTGCGATCGGTATACTGCTTGCCGAGCTTTTCGGAGTTCAGGTTGATTTCCGAGAAGAGGCCCTGAAAAGTACTGGCAAAGGATTCGTTTTCAATGTAATCGAAGGCACTTTGCAGGGTATGCAGTAACTCACCATTCTGCGTGCGGGCCATCTCCGCAATGCTGCCCCAGAGGTATTGGGGCTTGATCACGTAATGCACCTTGAGGCGCATCTGTTTTTCAAATTCAGCACTATCGCCGGAGTTGTTGTTGTACCAGAGTTGCAGCGGCGTGGTGCCGGGCTGCTCTTGCCTGTCCGGGAAATCCCTGCCCAGCTCTTTCTTTGAGGAGGCTTCGTAGTTGTCGGAGAGGTAGCGCAGGAAGAGGAACGAGAGCATGTAGTCGCGGAAGTCGTCCGCGTTCATGGCTCCGCGCAGTTGGTCGGCAATGCCCCAGAGGGTAGTGCCCATTTGTTTCTGGTTTTGTTCGGTCATGATTCTTTTGCTTCGGAAGCTTGGCGGCGCAGCTCTTCCGCTGAAATCCACACCAATTTTCCATCTTTCTCAATCACGATATTGGTATTCGTCTGAATAGCGGTTTCACGGGCTAATGCAGCGGCTCGTTGCAGGGCGGCTAATGAACCACGAAGATCAGGGTTTTTAGCCTTTGAAATATCTTTTGCGTTCACAGGTTTTCTCCCCATAATTATTTCATGGTCACGGAAATAGTTTTCACCCCTAAACGATTGAAGTCCGGGGTGTTATGGGTGACCACCGCCAAATTTTTTTTCAGGGCTGTTGCTGCGATGATGGCATCAGGCGTTTTGGTTTTGAATTGCTGTCGAAGCAAAATGGTTTGCTCAGCAATCACCTCGTCCAGTTCAAACACTGTGGCATTGCCAATAAACGCCTTTGCCTTGCTGTACAAGGCGGAATCGGCCACAAATTGTCCCCAACCCAAAAACTCAATTTTGGTGATTATGGAAATTTTGAAACTCTCGCTCAGCAGATTGTGCAGTGATTCATCGTTCGTCAATCCATTAAAGTAGTAAATGACGATATTGGTATCAATTAAATAATCCATCAGTTCCATCCTTCCCGGCTGCTTGCTATATACTCATCAATATTTTGTCGGGATTGATGAGCTACCCCATAATAAATGCGCGGGTTAAAGGTCTCGGCAGGTACTGGCGTTTGCCGGGCAGAGAGACCCTCTTCATTTGCTAATAGTTCAAGAACAATTTGCACTAACCTAAATTTATCGGCATGTGACAATGTGGCTACAGAGGGCAAAAGGTCGTTAATTGACATGGTAGTTTGCTCTATAAGTTAATTGTACGTTATGGCTACTATATAACTCTTTGTATGATTTCATTGAAATTATGCTCATCATAGCACCTCGTCAAGAGCAGGGAAAAGCTGTTGCATCAGCGCTTTTTTATGGGTTTTAAGCGTGTCGAGCTTTTGGGTTTGTGCGGTGATCAGTTCGGCGATGGATGAAAGACATTCTGCGATTTTTTGTTGCTCTGATAAACCACCGAGCTCTCTCGCGTATGGAGAAACCGGAATAGGCAAAGTAACGTATTCGTTACTGTTAATTCCTGGTTGACCACTGCGTGCTGAAGTAACTCCAACCCAATTCCAATACTGCTCAGTAAATAGAAAGTTGAACAGAAAAGAAGAATCTATTTTTGTAGGGTCTGGCTTTATCCGTATCAAAAATCCTGCAAACACCAACTTGCCATCTTCTTTTCTGAATTTGTACGATTTTCCAACGCTTGCTCCTGTTCGAGCCAAAACAATATCACCCTCACTCAGATAGTTTTCATCTTTCGCACTGATAGCAACAGAGGCTTTTTTACCACAAAGGAAATAACCATCATCGGAAATATCAGTTATTCGTAGATAAGCGGGTAAATCTTCTGAGTAGGGTACGGCTGCTGCATTTACCCCATAGTCAGGATGGCCCAATAAAAGTCCTCCTAATTGCTTCGTCTCCCACTCCGGCGCATCCTGAAATTCAGGAAAACGCAGCTTGGGCAGGGTTTCGCCTTCTGCCGGGAAAAGCTGTTGCATCAGCCCTTTTTTATGGGTCTTGAGCGTGTTGAGCTTTTGCGTTTGGGCGGTGATCAGTTCGTCTATGGATGAAAGGCAGTCAGCGATTTGTTGTTGTTCGAGAGGAGAAGGGAAACTGACTTCAAATTTTTCCAAGTCGCCTTTTGAAAATCCTTTAATTGATGTGCCTTGGCCTAAGGATATCAGTGCTGATTTATTTGCAATAAAAAAATATCCAAGAAAATAGTTGTAAATCTTCTTAGGCAGGAAGTTCGTAAAGTCTTGGCTCGTACATACATCTTTATCATTTACAGCCAACTTTCCAGTGCCAACCCTTGAAACAAATAAAACACTACCCTTTGGAACTATTTTGGTTGCAGATTCCGATATTGATTTCTCGTTGATAAATCTCGTGACTGAAATGGTATAGATATCGTCTTCGTAAATATCTGAACTTGAAATCCAAGGTATATCCCCCTGCCAATATTCAGTTACAGATTTATCTGGTGTTCCACCCCCACTTAGCTTACCAAGCTCGCCTAATTTCTTAACTGCCCAATCATCCCGAAACTCCGGAAACCGCAGCCTGGGCTTCAATTCGCATTTTATTGTTTGTGTCATAGTCACGGCCTCTTCTTTATTGCTCATACGCCTCCAACCCCGATATTTCGCGCCCTTGGGCAAGTTTGTGCAGCAGCGGAATCAGCTCTTCCATCAGGGCCAGCTCTTTTTGCCTTCTCTGTTTCCAGTTGAGCCCAAGCGGGGTGAGCAAATCGGTCAGGTGTTCGCCGTCGAAGATCATTCGCTGCATGATGCCCTCCACAAAGGCTTGCAGCACGGAATTTTCCAGCCCATGCTTGTCGGCAATTTCAGCCAGTTGTTGAGCGCTCTTTTCGGCCTTGAAGGTTTCGTAGCCCTGACGGATGTCACTCTCTTTCAACCCTTCACCTGACTTCAGTGTGCTGATATAGTCGGCGATCTCTTCGCGCATCTCGATGAGGTTGGCTTCAGACTCGATCAAGCCGATGAGTTCGGTGCGGGTCATCTTCTGTTTGCCGGGTGTTTGCTGCGAGTAGTTTGCTATCAGGCCCATGATGTAGTCGTAATCAATCATGGCTGAGGCAAAGAGCACGAATTCAAAGTCGAGTTGCTGCACTTCCTGGCCGTCGCCGCCTTTGCTTTGCTGGGCTTTCAAGCGCTGTGCGGTTTCGAGATAGACGCCACGGAAGGCTTGCAACTGCTCTGTTGGGATGACCTGCTCGATGCTGGCGGTGTTTTCCGGCGTCAGGTCGGTGTACTGGTCGAGCTGGGTTTTGAGGCGCTGTACCTCCTTGAAGAGGTTGATGAACTGGCCACGTGCTGCGTCGCCCTTGAGGTTTGGCACCTCTTGAGGGACGCATTTCAGCCCCTGGGAGTGCATGAAGTCATCCAGTTTTTTAACGGCTGTCTCCAGCTTGCCAATGACAACTGGCGCCTTGTCAACCAGCCAGATCTCTTTGGCGCCGTCGGTTTTTTCGCCGGAAAAGAGGGCGATGGCCAGGTTGACCGCTTCCTGCTGCTGGCGGAAGTCGAGAATGCTGCCGTAGGGCTTGGTGCCGTTCAGCACGCGATTGGTACGGGAGAAGGCCTGAATCAGTCCGTGGTACTTGAGGTTTTTATCTACATACAGGGTGTTCAAGAATTTCGAGTCGAAGCCGGTGAGCAGCATGTCAACCACAATCACAACGTCGATCTTTTGCGCGTGCGGCAAATCCTGATTGGGGTATTGCTGATCTTTGATGCGCTTTTGGAGATCCTGATAGTAGAGGTCGAATTCGTCGATTCGGTGGTTGGTGCCGTAGCGGGCGTTATAGTCGGCGATAATGGCTTTCAAAGCCGCTTTTTTTTCCTCCGGGGCCTCCTGATTGTCGGCCTTTTCCTGCGGCAGATCTTCCTGGAGCTGCTTGATGTCGGCCACATTCTTTTCGTTTCGATTCCCGGCATCACCAGCAGTGGCCTGTGCTGGGGGGGAAAAGACGCAGGCGATGTTCAGTGGCTGGAAGTTGCCATCTTCAACCTTTTTTTTCGCCTGAATCGTCTTGAACAGCTCGTGATAGGCAATGGCATCGTTGATGGAGACCGTGGCCAGAAGGGCGTTGAACTTGCGCCCATAGGTGGCGGTATGGTGTTTTTCAAGTATGGCTTCGACGATGGCTTTTTTGGCCAGCGTTTCACCAGGCTTGGGCGTGCTTTTGCCTTCGGGCTTGTAATAGTCTATATGGAAGCGCAGGACGTTGTTGTCTTCGATGGCATGGGTGATGGTGTAGGCGTGCAGTTGCTGCTGGAAGATCTCTTCCGTGGTTTTCCAGGAGGCCTGCTGCCCTTCAATCTGCTGACAGGTGGCGTTTTCAGGAAAGATGGGCGTGCCGGTAAAGCCGAAGAGCTGAGCCTTGGGGAAAAATTCCTTGATCGCCTTGTGGTTCTCCCCAAATTGCGAGCGGTGGCATTCGTCAAAGATGAAGACGATGCGTTTATTGCGCAACTGTTCCAGCCGCTCCTTGTAGTTGCGCTTGTTGCTGCCATCCAGGGCAAGGCCGAGCTTCTGAATGGTGGTAACGATCACCTTGTTGGCATAATCATCGGAGAGCAACCGATGAACAAGGGTTTCAGTATTGGTGTTCTCTTCGACGCACCCCTCCTGAAACTTGTTGAACTCCTCCCGCGTCTGCCGGTCGAGGTCTTTGCGGTCTACCACAAAGAGGCATTTGTCGATATCCGGGTTATCCTTGAGCAACGTGGATGCCTTGAAGGAGGTGAGTGTTTTGCCGCTGCCGGTGGTGTGCCAGACGTAGCCGTTGCCGCTGTTCTGGTGAATGCACTCGACGATAGCCTTGACAGCATATATCTGGTAAGGACGCATCATCATCAGCTTTTGCTCGCTGGCCACCAGCACCATGTAGCGGCTGATCATTTCGCCAAGGGTGCATTTGGCGAGGAACTTTTCGGCGAAGCTGTCGAGATGGGTGATCTTCTTGTTGTCCTCCCCGGCAAACTGGTAGAGCGGCAGAAAACGCTCGTCGGCGTTGAAGCTGAAGTGGTGGCTGTTGTTGTTGGCAAAGTACCAGGTATCGGTGCGGTTGCTGACGATGAAGAGTTGCATAAAGCAGAGCAGTGTTTTGCTGTAACCATTGCCGGGGTCGTTTTTGTATTCGACAATCTGCTGCATGGCCCGGCGCGGGCTTATAGCCAACGTTTTCAGCTCTATTTGTACCACCGGCACGCCGTTGATGAGGAGCAACACATCGTAGCGGTGATGGCTGTTATTGGTGTTGATGCGAAGCTGGTTGACTACCTCAAAGCTGTTTTTGCACCACTCTTTGATGTTGACCAAGGTGTAATGCAGCGTTGTGCAATTGTCGCGCTCGAAGCTGTTGCGCTCGCGCAGATGGCGAGCAGCGGCGAAGACGTCCGGGGTGACGATCTGATCCAGCAAGCGGGCAAACTCTGCATCCGTCAGATGCACTCGATTGAGCGCCTCAAACTTTTCGCGGAAGTTCTTCTCCAGTGCGTCCCTGTCGCTGATGTCCGGGCGATAGCTGTACTTGAGATCTTGCAGTTTGTCGATCAGGCCTTGTTCAATCTGTTGTTCTGTTGCCATGCGTATATCCTGAATGCTTTACCCAAATTATTACCATAAGCAACAGAAACCCCGTGAGTTTGATAGCTTATTGAGTCAAACCGTGTAATCTTTCCTGTCTCATGATGAGGAGCGGAAGGATAAATACTTGCGGAAAAACAGTGGAACAAATGCGGAACAAAATGTTTATTATATTTAATTTTTTAGTCTCACGTTTTCTCTTCACTTATTGACCGCGCTCTCCTTTTTTGATAAAAGACAAATGTAATAAAAAACCGGAATATGAACCGTGAGGAAGTTTTTCATCCTTTTTTCTAAGTACAATACCTACCTGCTTTTTGTGATATACTGCAGTATATCAGTTCTTTTCATGAAGCTTCAGAATGATAACGTACTGACCAAGTTGCGCACCAGCGGCCTGGAATTCAGCGCTGTCATTAATGAAAAGCTGATGAGCCTCACCTATCTTTTTACGCTCAATAAAGAAAACGAAAGGCTGATGCGGGTAAATACCTATCTGCTGACCAAAGTACTGAACTTTGAAACTGCGGCTGTTGATGAACGGAACCGCAGAAAAATACTTAATGACACAACATTCAACCCCTCCGGGTATATCATTGCAAGGGTTGTTGATCGCAAATTCAGCGATCATGATAACATGCTGCTGATTAATGCCGGATGGAAAAACGGAATCCAAAAAGACATGACCGTTCTGGTGCCGGAGGGACTGGTAGGACGGGTAACGTCTGTCTCTGAACATTTTGCAAAAGTAATGCCTGTTATCAACACTGATTTCAAGGTCAGTGTTGTATCCGACTCATCCAACTGTATGGGCCTTCTCAGTTGGAGTGGGGGCAAGGAGTTCATCACCCAGGTTGAACACATTCCCATAAGCAGCCACCTCAAACTTAACGAACGGATGGTCACTTCAGACTTCAGTACATTTTCTGTTCGCGGCATTCCAGTCGGGAGAGTTGTACGTATTAAACCGGATAAACTCTTCTATACTGTCGATGTTTGGCTTGCTGTGGATTTTTCATCCCTGACCCAGGTACTGATTGCCCCGCTGAAAATAGAACCGGAAAAAGTCAAGATCACTACCGATAGCACGCTTAATGAGCAGTTCCCTTAATATCAATCACTGACTTGTGACAAAAGCTTTTTCGTTCTCTCTCATTATACTCTGCATTGCCTCAGCATTGTTTCAGGAGTTTGGCTTGACTCGTCTGACGTTCTTTAATGTCTCTCCTGATGCTGTTACTGTTTTTCTCGGTTTTCTTGCAGTCTCTGCCGGTCAAAGGGCCAGCACCAGTTTTGGGTTTGCTGTTGGCATCCTGACAGGCATTTTATCAGGAAACATGGGGTTGAATATGCTTTCAAGAACTGTCGAAGGTTTTATCGCCGGTTATTTCCATATCCCCGAAGACAGTCATGCAACGGCAAAACAAAAAACAAGAAGATTCTTTAGCGCCGTCGTCATTGCCGGGTTCTGTGGCAACGCTGTCATCGCCGCAGGATACAATCCTCTTGGCCTTTCGCCCGCCTACAGGGTAGTTGTTCTCGGACTTCTTGAATCTTTTATCACCCTTATCCTTGCCGTTATCCTGCACTGGCTCTTTTTGAAAAAATCACTTGTCGACTGAACGATGGATAAACCTCAGCGAAGTTCAACTATCGTAACACTTCTTGTAATAGCTGTTTTTACACTGCTGTCCGGCAGACTTTTTTATCTGCAGGTTCTTAATTTTCAGCAACTTGGATCAATTTCAACGACTAACAGTATCCGCAGGGTCTGGGTTCAGCCTCCAAGAGGACGGATGATCGACAGAAAAGGGGTCGTTATTGTCGACAATCAGCCTCTCTATACCGTAAAAGTCATTCCTTCTGAGTTCAGTATAACCAAAAGCGGTTACCTTGCCTGGCTTATTCAAAAACCACCAGATGAACTGGTTGAAATAATCAAAAAAGGATATGCGTTCAACCGATTTTCGGCAGTAACCGTCAGCCGCAACCAGAACGCCGTTGCTATAGCAAGGCTGAGCGAAAATCTCTGGCAGCTTCCCGGTGTGCTTATTGATACTGATAACAAACGAATGTATCCTGATACTCTCCACGGAGCACATCTTTTTGGCTATTTGCGTTCCATACCAAAAGAAAAACTTGAGGAACTGGCCGATCAGGGTTACGCCCAAGATGATAAAATCGGCTTCAGCGGACTGGAAAAGTTTTATGAAGAACGGCTGAGAGGACAGAAAGGTGCCCGGTTTGAAATGGTTACTCCCCGTGGCAAATATGCCGGGAAATTCGATAAGGGACAAAGCGACATCTCTTCAATAAAGGGCGATGATCTCTACCTCTCCATTGACGGGGGGCTGCAGCAGCTTGCCGAACAACTGCTGAAAAAAACCGGAAAATCCGGGGCTGTTGTTGCTCTTGACCCTTCGACCGGCGGCGTCCTTGCCCTTGCCAGCGCTCCTGACTACGATCTTGATATTTTCAACGGTTCTACCGACCGCAAAGGATGGAATGATATTCTGACCTCTCCGCAAAAACCGCTTTTTAACCGTACAATTCAGGCGGTCTATCCTCCCGGATCGGTCTACAAGATGATTCTTGCAATGGCCGCGCTTGAGGAAAAAAGCATTGATCCTGAAAAGAAAATACTCGACAATGGCGTTTTCATCTACGGACATAGAAAATTTCTCAGTAACGAAGGAAAGGGGCACGGATGGGTTAATATGAGAAATGCCATTACGGTTTCATCCAATGTCTATTTTTATAACCTTATTTTTAACGTTGGATTTGAGAACTGGACAAAATACGGCGCCATGTTCGGGTTTGGAGAAAAAACCGGTATCGATCTGCCCGGAGAAAGGTCAGGACTTCTTCCATCAGCCGATTATTACAATGAACGCTATGGCGAAAACAGGTGGACTAAAGGATATCTGGTCAGCCTTGCCATTGGCCAGGGAGAGCTTGGCACAACGCCTGTACAGCTTGCTGTTTATGCTGCCGCTCTGGCAAACAATGGAATCATCTTCCAGCCTCATATCGTCAACGGATACCGCGATACGGGAACCGGTAAATATATCCCGTTCACGTATGCAAAACAGCAGCTTCCGATTTCACAAACAACCTTCAACCTTATCCATGACGGCATGGTAGGCGTCGTGCTTCAAGGTACGGGAACACTTGCAAATGTTCCCGGTGTCACCGTTGCCGGAAAAACCGGAACTGCACAAAATCCCCATGGCAAAGATCATGCCTGGTTTATTGCCTTTGCGCCGGTGGAGAATCCAAAAATTGCTTTGGCGGTGCTTGTCGAAAACGCTGGTTTCGGCGGTGCCATTTCTGCGCCGATTGCCCGTGAACTTATAAAATACTATATCAAAGGGGGAGCGATACCTGTTTCCTCCGCCTCGCAAGGAATAAAGCCCTTCGAGGCAGCCGGAGAACCGCCTGACAGTACAGAGAACACATTACCGGATGTTCAGCCTGAAAAACCTGTTAAGGGTGCTGAACCTGCTGCCGAAACAACCATTGAGAACAACACAGGAAAAGCTGTAGAATGATTTATAAGGATGATCAGGCATCGATCAAGGGATTTCTTGAGGATACCAGTAATTTAAAGAGTGGCCATACACCGGGAGTTTTTTTCCCTGAAACAGTCGATGATCTTTCCGAACTTCTCAAAGGTGCAATTACTGAGCACCGTCGTTTCACCATCGCAGGAAACGGAACCGGAACGACTGGAGGAAGAATCCCCCTTGGAGATTATGTCATATCCATGCAGAAGTTTGACCGGATAGGCGAACCGGTACTATACGCCAGCGACAAAGCATACATGACTGTACAGAGTGGCGCTCTCCTTGATACCATCCAGAAAAAAGCAGAGCAGAGCGGGTGGTTTTATCCCCCTGATCCGACGGAAAAACTCTGTTTTATCGGTAGTACCATTGCAAACAACTCTTCTGGAGCAAGGAGTTTCAAGTACGGCGCCACCAGAAAACATATCTCCAGAATCCTTGCTATTCTTCCACAGGGGGATGTGCTTGATCTTTCACGAGGAAGCTGTATGGCCGACAAAAACGGGATATTCCGCCTCAGCCTTCCTTTAGCGGGTGAGATTGCCTTCCAGAGACCGCAGTACTCTATGCCTGAAACATCAAAACACAATGCAGGATACTTTTCTGAGGAGGGAATGGATCTCATCGACCTCTTTATCGGCTCTGAAGGAACACTCTGCATTATCGCCGAAGCTGATCTCATGCTGATTCCCCTTCCGAAAACCGTTATCTCCTCTCTTGTCTATTTTAGAGACCTCGACGATCTGTTCAGGTTTACCCGTCTGCTTCAAGATCGGGAACATGCTTGTTCACCAAGAGCTATAGAGTTTTTTGACAAAAATTCACTTGCGTTTCTTGCAGAAAAATATCCGGAAGTGCCTGCAGGAAGTGAGGGCGCAATTTTCTTCGAGCAGGAGACAACACCGGATACTGAAGAAAATGACCTTGAAAAACTCCTCGAAGAGATGAAAGCCTGCAATGCCATGATTGACCAATCATGGATGGCGCTTGATCGTTATGATCAGGCAAAGTTGCGGGAGTTTCGTCACACCTTGCCGCTTCTGGTCAATGAATGGCTCAGCAAACAGCAGGAGAGCAAAATCAGCACTGACATGGCCGTTCCTGAAAGAAGATTCCGTGAACTTTTTGATTTTTACAGGAGCACTTGCGAACAACATGGCTTTGTCTATATTATTTTTGGTCATATCGGCAATGGTCATGTGCATTTGAACATCCTGCCCCGGAACAGGGAGGAGTTTTTACAGGCAAAGAGTCTTTATCGGGAATTTATAGGCAAGGCTCTTGCTTTGGGAGGAACACTCTCCGCAGAGCACGGCATAGGGAAGCTTAAGGCAGAATATCTTGTCGAAATGTATCATGAAAGCGGCATACGGGAGATGGCACGGATAAAAAAATGTCTGGATCCCTTTCTGGTGCTCAATATCGGAAATATTATTCCCGCCGCATATCTGGAAACAGAAACCCATTAAAGGTCACCGTGTCGAAAAAGCAACATCAACAGGAATACGTCAAGGCCATTCAAAACAGGAAGGCCAGATTCGAGTTTGAAATTCTCGATACCATCGTTACCGGTATTCAGCTCTTCGGCAGCGAGGTAAAATCCGTACGCCTCGGACAAGCCAGTTTGAGTGACAGCTTTGCTATCATTCACCATAATGAGGTGTGGCTGGAAAACATGCAGATCACCCCATACGAGCTCAACCGTATGGAGATGATTGAAGCGAAACGGAGCCGCAAACTCCTGCTGCATAAAAAGGAGATTCAGAAAATTCAGACGAAGATCAATGAAAAAGGGCTTACTCTGGTACCATTGAAGGCATTTTTCAACGAAAAGGGTCTTCTGAAAATTGACCTTGCAATAGCTAAAGGCAAAAAGCTCTATGACAAGCGTGAAACGATAAAGAAGCGGGAGAACCAGAGGCAGATGGAACAGATCAAAAAGCAATTCTAAAACAAAAAAACAGGGGATCGATGGGTTTTCCAGCCGTACAGGAGCAGCTTGATATTATTGTTGGTAATGTCGTGGAAATTATCAGCGTTGATGAACTTGAACAAAAACTTCTCCAGAGCCTGAAAACAGGCCAGCCGCTGCGCATAAAGCTCGGTGCCGATCCATCACGGCCGGATCTGCATCTTGGACATTCGGTCGTCCTTCGAAAACTGCGTGAGTTTCAGAATCTTGGCCATCAGGCTATTCTGATCATCGGCGACTTTACCGCAATGATCGGCGACCCTTCCGGAAAAAGCAAGACGAGGCCTCAGCTTTCAGCCGAAGAGGCACGGGAAAATGGAAAAAGTTACTTCGATCAGGCTTCCAGGATTCTCGACCCGCAAAAAACAACTATCTGTTACAATTCCGACTGGCTTGGAGCAATGACATTTGCTGATGTTGTCCGTCTCTCAAGCCACTACACTGTAGCCCGGATGCTTGAGCGTGACGACTTTGAGCGAAGATATCGTGCACAAGAACCCATTTCCATTCATGAGTTCCTCTATCCCCTTGCTCAGGGAATGGATTCGGTACACCTGAAAAATGATGTTGAACTTGGCGGAACCGACCAAAAATTTAATCTCCTGGTCGGAAGAGATCTGCAACGAGAGTATGGAATAACACCACAAGTCTGCATTACAATGCCGCTGCTTGTGGGCACAGCAGGTGGAGAAAAAATGTCGAAATCACTTGGCAATGCGATCTGTTTCAATGACTCCCCTGCCGACATGTACGGCAAGGCTCTCTCCATTCCCGATACACTCATTGAAACATATACAAAACTTCTGCTGCCACAGAAAGAATCTGCTGTCATGGAAATTCTCTGTCAAATCAATGACAACCCGAGAACAGCCAAACGAGCTTTGGCAAGGCAAATAGTGGCATCCTATTTTTCGCTGGAAGAGGCAGAGGGCGCTGAGCACCACTTCGATCAGCTCTTTGTGTATAAAAAAGCGCCCGACAACATTGATCTCCTTGAAATTGACCTGCAATCCATTCCAATAATAGAGCTTCTGGTAACCCTTGGAGCTGCCTCTTCAAAAAGTGATGCCCGCCGGATGATTCAGCAAAAATCAGTGACTGTTGATGACAGAAAAATAGAAGATTTCACTGAGAACATTGAGTTCTTCAGTGAACCAAAAATAATCAGAGCGGGAAAAAGAAAGTTTTTTAAAGTCGCCGCAAAAACAACATGTTGAATGAGATCTTTACAGCGACTGGAACGGATTGGGATTATTCTGCACAACTCAATCTATCTCTTTATGTGCAAGACCTTTGCAGGTGGAAACCCATTAAAGAAAGTCGATGACGCGTGACTGTAGGCTCCAATATTTTCACTGTAGAGTAAATCCCCAATCGCAAGGTCTGTGGGTAAAAGATTTGCCAGAGTGATCGTGTCGAGAGCGTCACAGGTGGGGCCATAAACAGCACACATTTTTTCATTGCCCTCTTTGAAGGATTTTAAAGGATATTCGCAATGATCAAAGATAATCCCTGAAAAAGTATGATAAACCCCGTCATTGACGTAATAACATCTTTTACCGTCACGATACGCTGTGCCAATAATCTCCATCACAACCCAAGCGGCAGTTGCCACTAAAAATCTTCCTGGTTCTGCTATTATTTCAATGTCGGGCGGAAACAGTCTGTCAAATTCGGAATTGAGCATTACTGCAAGTTCAGCAAAAGGCTTTACATTTTTGTCGTAGGGAGCGGGAAAACCGCCGCCAATATCAAGAATTTTTACCTCTTTATACCCTCTTTCCCACGACTCCTTGAAAATATTGGATGCCAGATTAAGGGCTTGGATATAATTTTGGAAATTTGTGCATTGACTGCCGACATGAAAGCTTAAACCTTCAACTATCAGTCCGCTCTTAAACGCTTTGTCTATAAGATCTACTGCTTCTCCAGGATCTGCGCCAAATTTTGAAGAAAGCTCTACCATGGCTCCAGTATTAGGGACTTTTATCCGTAATACAAGACCCGTGTTCGGTGCATAAGTAGCGATTTTTGCTATTTCATCTTCATTATCAAAAGTGACCAGCGGTTTATAACGGTCGAGTTCCTTTAACGTCGGTATTGGCTTTATCGGATTTGCATAGATGATTTTATCCCAGATAAAATCCTGTTGCTCAACAGGCGTCAGGCTTTTAATATTGTCATAGACGTTAAGAAATTCAGGCATTGAGGCGACATCAAAGCTGGCACCAGCATCATAGAAAGTTTTAACTATTTCAGCGTCTGAGTTTGATTTAACAGCGAAATAGGCCTGAACCCTTGGAAGATGCTGCTTGAATTCACGGTAATTAGCCCGCAAAACTTCGTGGTCTACCACAAACAACGGGGTACCATGCTCTAAAGCCAATTGTTGTAAATATTGAGTTACCATTAAGGGGTGTATCCTGTTTTAATCATTATCGGTAATAAGAAAGTTCTTGAACTGCCAGGGATCCGTTTCATCAATATCAGGTTTATTAAACCCTGCAAAATAGTTGGGATTGTATTTTAAAGGTGTCCAATCGGAAGCTTTTGATATGAAGTTGCCAAGCCAGGGTTTTGCAATTCCAAGGATATACTCATGATCGATATTATCTGGTACAACAACTCCCCTGTCAGGATTTTCTATCATCCACATACAGGCTGCAACCACAGATATTGCTACCTGCATAGTGGTAGCATTCTGATGAGGTACCAGCGACCTGGATTGCTCTATGCTCAGGTCGGAACCTGTCCACCAGGAATTAAAGGCATGACCCATCAGTAATGCACCAAGAATATCAGAACCCTTGGTGATCTCATCATTCATGATCCTGAAGTTTGGCTGAAGTCTGTAATCATAACCACGCAGCTCATGCAGAGAGGTAATAGCGGCATCACTCGGACAATAGGCGTAATGTACCGTCGGACGGTAGATGGCTTGCCCCTCTTTAGAAACAGTAAGGTAGTCTGAAATCGTAAAAGCCTCGCCATGGCGGACTACCATGCCACGTATATCATAATCAGGCACCCAGGAGCACACCCATGTATTCATACCCATTTTGGCAAGACAAATCTGGTTCTGTGGTCCTTCATGATGGGTATAGGCAAATTCTGGAAGCTCTTTTTCATGTGTTCCCCAGCCCATTTCAGCCGTTGTCATCCCTTCTTCCCGGAATCCCTCGACACTCCAGGTATTGACAAACTCGTCAACCTGTTTTGGAACGTCAGAGATTTGCGTGTCCCTTTCAGAGCAGTGAATCACTTTTACGCCAAGCTCCATAGCCAGCTCATTAAAGATTCTTTTTTCAGCTAACTCTTTAATAATTTCGGCCTGAGCAGGGCCGACCTTGTTCCGGGCAATGACTGCTTTGGCAATATCAAGTAACCCTTGTTTGGTAAAATGCGATATCAATCCTGGATTGGCGCCATGCTCAAGCACCGCAGTGACACCTTTATCTTGCCATTGTGAAGTCATGCGGCGGATGTTCATGTGCCGCCAGTACAGTGTTCTTTCGGTAGGATGCAGAGTCTCAACCCCTGTATAAGGATCCCACACTTCTACCGAGGTGTTCATATAGAGGACGCCATGATCATGACACCATTGAAGAATTTCACAACAATCAATATTCCACGCTAAATCTATGATCAAATCGCCCTCGGCAACATACGTCGCGAGGGTTTGTGCTATATTATACGGTGTTATTTGATGATTAATGTAAGTAACGCCCAATGCTGTCCACGGCGATACTTTTTCACGAATATCCTCAAAGTCCATAATAGTAACATGAGTATAATCGACGTTGATATGTTTAAAAAGAACCGGAACGGTACACTGAGAGACAGAGCCAAATCCGATGATGAGTATTTTTTTGTTAAAATCAATCACTGCTTTTCACTTTATTATTAGATAGATATAATTTTAGTTTTTTGCTTGACAAGAATATGTTGTCGAAAATTAATTGTAATGACGCAAATCGCAGCGCACTGGTATACGTTCGCTAAATTCGGCATAATATACGGTGATTATCAACAAAATGATCTTGCCTTGTTGTTAATTTAGTGATCTTCAAAAGATCGGTAAGGTACTGTATCAGAAACTCAAAGCAAAATTATCCGTCAGCAAAATGTGTGCATGACTTCAACATACACTCTCCGCCGAATTTATCTCGCTCAATTACAAGAATTGCCTGCTCTTTATCGGAGGCTCTTGTCTCTGGTTGATCCACGTTCTCATAATGACAACTCCCGTGCAGTTTCATCCGCCTTCGGTGCCTCGTGCCAGAGGAGATGATGCTCAGGCAGGAAGTTAGCTGATTTGACCATGATGAAAAAAAAATTATCTTTGTTGGCTCTCTTATGATGATGATTGTCATTCCTCATCAGGGAGGGAAAGTTGGCCGTATCCAATGAAACTGCTTTTTTCTATCATTCCTCAATTTCAGTATTATAAACGCTTTGAACAACACATTAATCCGGAGGAACGGCATTGTCATTTGTCCCATCAAAAGTATTTTTCACCAAAGGTGTGGGAAGGCACAAGGAATATCTCTCATCATTCGAGCTTGCCCTGAGAGAGGCCAAAATTGAGAAATGCAACCTGGTTACCGTATCAAGTATTTTTCCTCCTCACTGTGAACGCATCACAGTCGAAGAGGGGCTGAAACATCTCTCTGCGGGTCAGATAACTTTTGCGGTCATGGCCCGTAATTCAACCAATGAGTTCAACCGTCTTATTGCAGCTTCTGTCGGTGTCGCCATTCCTGCTGATGAAACACAATACGGCTATCTGTCGGAACACCACCCGTTTGGAGAATCTGCAGAGCATTCTGGTGAATACGCAGAAGACCTGGCCGCAACGATGCTTGCAACAACCCTCGGCATTGAATTTGATCCAAACAAAGATTGGGATGAACGCGAAGGTATTTACAAAATGAGCGGCAAAATTATCAATTCCTATAATATTACCCAGTCTGCAGAGGGTGAAAACGGTCTCTGGACAACAGTCATTTCATGTGCTGTTCTCCTTCCGTAGTCGACAATTCTTCTGCTTCACTGAAGTTGAAAGCGGGACACTATGACGGAATCGATTAAAACGGATGTCCTGGTTATCGGCAGCGGCATCGGCGGGCTCTATTTTGCCGTTCATACGGCAGAATACGCCAAGGTAACAATTATTACAAAAAAAGAGAGTTCCACCTCCAATACCAACTGGGCACAGGGTGGCATTGCGGCCACTATTGACCGTGATGACAGTTCAGAACTGCATATTGCCGACACTCTCGATGCTGGCGCTGGCCTGTGCAACCAGGAAATGGTTTCGATCATGGTCAAAGAAGGCCCTCAGCACATAAAGCGACTTACAGAGCTTGGCGTCAACTTCACCACCTCCGACAATGACCACTTGCACCTCGGCAAGGAGGGCGGCCATTCCAGAAGCAGGATTGTGCACGCACAGGATCTGACTGGCAGGGAGGTTGAAACTGCGCTGCTCGACAGAATTAACAGCCATCCCAATATCACCCTGCTTGAACACCATTTTGCCATTGAACTGCTGACGGAGCATCATCTCGGCATCAAAACAAACGAAATCACCTGTTACGGGGCCTACGTGCTTGACACAAAACAGCGAAAACCGATAAAAATCCTTGCCAAAATAACGATGCTCGCATCTGGAGGCCTCGGGCACGTCTATCCCTATACCACCAATCCTGAAATTGCCACGGGAGACGGTGTTGCAATGGGATACCGCGCCGGAGCTGAAATTGCGAACATGGAGTTTATCCAGTTTCATCCAACCTCGCTCTACCATCCAAAAGCTGACTCATTTCTGATTTCCGAAGCCGTTCGGGGGTTTGGAGGAATACTCAAGCTGAAAAACGGGCAGGAGTTCATGCAGAAGTATGACGTGCGGCAGAACCTTGCACCAAGGGATATTGTTGCCAGAGCTATCGACTCGGAGATCAAAAAAAGCGGTGAAGAGTGCGTTTTTCTTGATGTCACCCATATAGATCCTGAAAAGACAAAAGAACATTTTCCAAATATTTATGAAACCTGCCTCCAATTCGGCATCGATATGACCAGGGAAATGATACCCGTTGTGCCTGCCGCGCACTATTCATGCGGCGGTATACGAACGGACAGCAAGGGAAGAACCACTCTTGAGCGACTCTATGCCTGCGGGGAAACCAGTTGCACTGGTGTTCACGGGGCAAACCGCCTTGCAAGCAACTCACTGCTTGAAGCTCTTGTCTTTGCCTGGAGATCATCTCTTGATATCCGCAAAGCGCTGCAAAATATCGACAACACTGTCGATTTTCCAGACTGGGACGATACTGGAACAGTCAATCCTGAAGAGTGGATTCTTGTGTCCCACAACAAACGGGAAGCACAGCAGGTCATGAATGACTATGTCGGTATTGTGCGCAGCGACCTCAGGCTGCAGCGTGCGAAGAGGCGGATTGATTTTCTCAAGGAGGAAACAGAATCCTACTACAAAAAAACAAAGATCACAACACAGATTCTGGAATTGCGAAATATCATCAAGGTGGCAAGCCTTATCATCGAGAGCGCCATGAAGCGTCGGGAATCAAGAGGACTGCATTATACCACTGATTATCCGGAAAAAGACGACAAACATTTTCTGATTGATACAGTGTTAAGGTCTTTTTAGAAAGAAGTGGACAAGCTCCCTTACCTCACCTCCTGCCAATCTCTGGCATAGCGGAAATCAATCCCGGGAGTTCTGCCGGAGAGTTTGGCAATAACGGGCATCATCCTCTTGTACTGATTTCGGACAACCATCTTTCTGACGCGATCGTAAAAAGGCTCCGCAACTCCTTCGGCAAGAATAGCCTTTTTATCCATGCGCTTTTCGAGCATCATATAAAGCAACAGATCAACGGCTTCATAGCTGAACCCGAGGTCAGCCTCATCGCTCTGCCCTTCCCAGAGGTCGGCTGAGGGTGATTTGACAATAAGAGGCTCAGGAATACCAAGGTGACGGGCAAGCCCCCTTATCTGGGTTTTATAGAGATCACCAATTGGATTAACGGCTGAAGCCATATCTCCGAACAAGGTACCATACCCGAGAAGTAACTCGGTTTTATTGCTTGTGCCTGCAACGAGCCGACCGTCTCTTGCGGAAACATCATACAGATAGATCATCCTTGTGCGGGCCATGATATTCCCCCTTCTCAATAACTGATCGCCCGGCACCGATAAAAAAAAAGAATCAACAACCGCAGTAATGGACATCTCTTCAGACCGTATTCCAAGCTTTTGAATCATTAGTTCGGCATGTTCGATACTTTCCGGACTGCTTGATGAATATGGCATCATGAGTGCAAGAACATTATCAGCGCCAAGCGCTCGAACAGCAAGTTCACAGACAACCGCTGAATCAATACCCCCCGAAAGACCAAGTACTATTGAGTTGAACCCAAACTTGCGAATCTCGTTGAACAAAAATGCCTTGAGAATATCCTCAACAATCTGGTAATCAAGATGAAGATCCTGAAGCTTCATAAATAGATTGCCCTCTAAAAGTTAAAAAGCCGCATAGCAGCGTTGATCAGCAGAAAAGCCATAATATTCACCAACACAACAAAGAGTGCGGTATTTCTCAGCACAGGACGAGAGACGGCTGGTTCAAGGTCAAACACGGTCAAGCCATTTTTGCCGATGACAAGAGTATAACTAAGTGCTATAACGGCAAAAAGCCAGCTCCATGTACCAGTAAAATAAAAAGGCTCAAACAGCCATACAGGAGTCATCGAATAACAGACAACATGAAGCGTCATTGCCTTGAAACTCTCTGACTGTTCTCGCGCAACCAGGTAACCTACTCCTCCCGTAATAAGATAGAGTACTGCAATGTCAATAAGAAAATTGGTAATGGCAAAAAACATGGCTGGCTGCGGCACACCGATCAGGGGGAGCTTGGCAAGCTGCACAAGGGCAATAACCGGCACGGCGTACTCACGAAGCACAGTAAACTCTTTACCTGGAATTCCCTCTTTAAGATCACGCCATAACGTACGGTTGCGAAACAAAAGTGTGAATATCGCAACAAAAAGTTCTTTAACGCTCATAACAGTTATCGTCTAAGCCATTTTTCAGGGTTTTGCTTGACTCGGCCTTTCCATATCTCAAAATGCACAACTGAACCACCATCACCCATCTTGCCAGACACTCCCAACAATTGCTGCGATTTTATAAGATCATCTTTGACCACATTCAACTGGCCAAGATTGGCATACACCGTAAGGTAAGATTTCGGATGGCGGACAATCACGATGTTACCAAACGTGGGAAGGAAAGCGATCTGTACTACTTTTCCTCCTGAAACAGCCCTTACCGGAGTGCTGGCCGGAACGGAAATATCAATGCCGTTATTGGTGGTAACAATTCTCAGATCCTTATCCTCCAGAGATCCAAACTTTTGAGAAACAACGCCGTTCCGTACAGGCCAGGGCAATGAGCCTGACGCATTGTCAAAATCCGCAGAAACTTTTTCAATCTCAGGCGAATCTGTATTCGACACCACCGGAACACTCTTTTTTTCAGGAGACTTTTCCAGTGGTTTTTCAATTTTTTTATGTTCTTTATGGGCGATATCAGTTGCCTTGCCGGTAGATTTTTCTTTTTTCACGATCGCACGTTGCGCCTCAAGACGTTTTGATTCACGTCGCTGTGCCTCAAAACGCCTGGCTTCGAGAATTTTCTTCTGCCTTTCATTTTCAGCCTCCACCGCGCGCTGTTCAGCAAGAATCAACGACTCTATCCTCGATTGCAGTTGCCTGCGTTTTTGCTTTACCGCAGCAAGCTGTGCAGCATATTCCTGTTTATTCTTCTTAAGTCTGTCAAGTACCTCCTCTTTTTCTTTTTTGCTAACCGACCATGTTTTTAACTGCTGCTCCTGATCCCTGACCATTGCAGCTTTATGCTGATAGCTTTGCTCAAGCGCAAGGCGATTGTTTTCAAGTTTGACAGCAACCTGCTGCAAGTCATTAACATTCCGGCGAACCGCCCGGGTAAAAAAACCAACATATTGGGCGCGTACAAGAGCATTATTAACCGAACCTGCACCAAAAACATGCTCAACATCCCGATTTCCGCCATATTTATACACTGAAACTGCGGTCCTGCGGAAATCATCAGAAACTTTGTTGTAAATCTGGCGATTACCCTGAAGCTTATCGCGCAGTTGCTCGATATCACCATCAAGCTTGGCAAGATAGATCTGGTTTTGACTGATAATCTTTTCAAGAACAAGAATCTGTGTGCGGATATTTTCCAAAACCTTAAACGACTGCGACTCCTTGCGCGTTGTCAGATTCAGTTTTGACTGGTACTCCTTGAGTTGTTGTTTCAAACTCTGGAGGTTCTGCTCTACTGCTGCCCGCTCTTTGATAATTTTCGATATTTCTCTTGTTACTGGCGGAGCTGCAACTGCTGAAGTGAACACTCCAGAAACAATGAAGAACAATGACAGGAACAGAACTGAGATCATCCGCAACACTCTATCAAAAAAACCGGGTGAGACGATAAACTTCATAAAAAATCCTCAGGCATTAAAATTCAAATACCTTACGATTAAATTGGTTACAAAAAAACATTGAAAACAGGAAAAAAACGTCAGCTCAAGGTAAGTGATAAAATCTTTTGTTCGCAAACGGTCAGAGAAAAAAATAATTTGTTTTTCATGACCTGAAATAATAGTAACTATCGGTTTTTCATCAGCGTACAAATTACATGGACAAGCTTGTCATAAAAGGCGGACACCGGATCTCCGGCAACATAACCGCCTCGGGGTCAAAGAATACCTCACTGCCAATTATTGCCGCTACCCTTCTTACCGGGAACGGAACGTTTACCCTTCATCGCATCCCCGATCTGAAGGATATCACAACGTTTACACAACTCCTGCGCCAGCTTGGTGCCGAAACTGCTTTTTCAGGCAACACTCTGCAAATTTCGTCCCAAAACGTTACAAATGTTCAGGCCCCTTATGAACTGGTAAAAAAAATGAGGGCATCAATCTATGTGCTTGGACCAATGCTGGCAAGGTTCGGTCATGCAAGGGTATCCCTTCCTGGTGGATGTGCTTTTGGTCCAAGGCCTATTGATCTTCATTTAATGGCCATGGAAAAGCTCGGAGCAACAATCACCATTGAAACCGGGTTTATCGACGCTACCATTCCAGGAGGAAAACTGCAAGGAGGACATATCGTCTTTCCTGTGTCGTCAGTCGGAGCTACAGGAAATGCACTGATGGCTGCCGTACTTGCCGAGGGAACAACCACCATCAGCAATGCTGCTGCGGAACCGGAAATTGAAACCCTTTGTAAGTTTCTCATCGCCATGGGGGCGACGATCAAGGGAACGGGAACAACCGAGCTTGAAATAAAGGGTGCCAATTCGCTCAACGCCATTGAATTTCATAATGTTTTTGACAGAATTGAAGCCGGAACACTTCTTGCTGCGGCTGCCATAACCGGAGGAGATATTACGGTAAACGGCGTTGACCCCGAACAGATGAAAGCGGTCCTGAAAAAATTTGTCCATGCGGGCTGCACCGTACAAACAACCGAAAACAGTATTACACTGAAAAGTCCGCAAAAGCTTCTCCCTACGGATGTCACCGCAAAACCTTATCCAGCTTTTCCGACTGACATGCAGGCACAATGGATTGCTCTGATGACCCAAGCGGATGGTACAACATCTATTACAGACAAGGTCTATCATGAACGGTTTAACCATATTCCCGAGCTGAACCGTCTCGGCGCCCATATCGAAATCCACAAAAACCAGGCAATTGTTCACGGGCCACAACTTCTTTCAGGAACGAAAGTTATGTCAACCGATCTTAGAGCGTCCGCCAGTCTTGTTCTTGCGGGACTTGTTGCCCAAGGAACAACTGAGGTACTGAGGGTCTATCACCTTGACAGAGGATACGAGAAGATCGAAATAAAACTGAACAGCCTTGGGGCTGATATCAGCCGGGAAAAGTACAATGAATTTTAAGTTCACCAAGAAAAAGAAGATTATTTTTTTGCATATTATCAACGAAGCCTTATATTGAGTGCCTTTAAAGCCAAGGATTGAGGGCCCTTAGCTCAGTTGGTCAGAGCAAGCGACTCATAATCGCTGGGTCGTAGGTTCAAGTCCTACAGGGCCCACAGATTGTGAGAATGAGAATAGTTAAAATACCTGGCGTGTTCGTCTAGTGGCCCAGGACATCGCCCTCTCAAGGCGAAGATCACGGGTTCGAATCCCGTACACGCTACCATTAATGCACCCGTAGCTCAACTGGATAGAGTATCTGACTACGAATCAGACGGTTAGAGGTTCGACTCCTCTCGGGTGCACGTTGCACTTCCTGCTTGGCTTAACGGCTTTTTTTCTCACTGCCGATGTTTGACCTTGCATTTCTTTTAGCCCCGATATTTGCTACATTTTTAATCGGAATAGTTTTGCGCAAGACATCAATTCTTGATGACTATGCCTCAAATGTTCTCTTTAAACTGGTTCACCACCTCACGCTTCCTGCGCTTTTGCTTTCTGTGCTCCCCTATGTCGTCATCAGCAGAGAAGTCTTTTTTCTTCCTCTCATTTCATTTATTCTGGTTCTTGTAACCCTTGGAGCTGCAACGCTTACGGGAAAAGCTCTTTTCATGCCAGAAAAATCTTTCACCGTCCTTGTTCTCGGCTCAATGATCATGAACTTGAGCTTTGTCATGCCATTTATTCAATCATTTTATGGTGATGATGGGCTTGCCAGGTTATTTGTGTTCAATATTCCGAATGAATTGTCTCTCTATTCGATCACTTACGTTTTTGCCTGTAAAAATGGAGCCGATGCTGAAAATCAACCCACAGAAAAATTTATAAAATCACCTCCTCTCCTGGCTCTTCTTGCCGCTCTTTTAATGAATGCACTCGTCTTTCGCCCCGTACCCATGGTAACTGCAGTACTACACTCCATCGGCGGACTGACTATGCCGCTTTTGCTCCTTGGACTTGGAGCATCATTCAGAATAACAAAACACAACCCGCTGCATCTTGCGGCTGGCATAGCCCTGCGCATGCTGCTTGGACTGCTGCTCGGATGGTGGCTGGCAAGTTTGTTTCACCTTGATGGACTTAACCGGGCCATCGTTGTGCTCTCAGCTTCCGCCCCGGCAGGATTTGCTACCTTGACGTTTAACTCAATCGAAAAACTTGACCGTGAATTTGCAGCGACACTGGCCGCATCATGCATGATTGTAGCAGCGCTTCTCATTCCGGTTCTCCTCACTATTCTTTAAAAAAGATCAATAAAAACAAGAGTTGAAATATTTTTTTTTATATTCATCCCTAATTATTGAGGAGTGGCCAAATTGGTAAGGCTCCTGATTCTGGATCAGGCAATTTGCAGGTTCGAGTCCTGCCTCCTCAACTGAGCAAAAAAAAAGAGACCAAAAAATAATGGTCTCTTTTTTTTTGCCCGATTGAACTTGCCATAAAGTTGCGCAAGCAAAGATAGAGCATAATCGATTATGATATAAGAAAATCTGCAAAAGCTTTCTACTCACCGATAAGAAAAAGCTGAATCTACCAGCAAAAAACAGAACGGAGAATCGATAACGGTATATGTGCAACTTCCCCCAGCTCATTGATTGATTCTTCAGAGTTTCTATGTTACAGAAAAGGAGGGGGGAATTTAATTGTTCCTAATGCAAAAAAAAGAGACAGAACATTCATTCTGTCTCTTCAGGATAAGAAACCGAAAAACGGAAATCTTATTTTCCGGCAGGTGCTGCTGGCGCTGCTGGCGCTGCAGGTGCGGCTTCTGCGGCAGGTGCGGCAGGTGCGGCAGGTGCGGCTTCTGCTGCTGGTGCTGCTGGTGCTGCTGGTGCTGCTGGTGCTTCAACAGGAGCCTCAACAGGAGCCTCAGTTTTTTTTGCGCAGCCTACGAAAGAAACTGAGCTTAAAAGAAAAAGGAAAGTGAAAAGTTTTTTCATTGCTATGATTATTTTTGTTGTTTGATAATTGACAGCTTCATCAGCTCTCGAATAATAAAAAAAAACAGTGACTTTTCAAAAGCCTACTGTATGGCGGAATATGCAAAAATTTCCCACATCCCGCCTTAATAAATGATTTTTTTATTCAACAAGCAACTCTAATTCTGCTTTTTCGAGTTCATGGAAATTAAGATATTGGTAAATATTCTTTTCCTTTTCTCCTGTCAGATGGCGGTTGACAACCTCCATATATTCATCCTTGTTGGGCAGATGACCAAGAAGTGCACATACTGCAGCAAGCTCTGCAGAACCAAGATAGACCTGGGCGTCAGTGCCCATACGGTTATCGAAGTTCCTGGTACTGGTAGAAAATACCACAGCATTATCGGCAACTCTTGCCTGGTTGCCCATACAGAGTGAACAGCCTGGCTGCTCAATCCTGGCTCCAGAAGCTCCAAAAATGGAATAGTAGCCCTCCTCGACAAGTTTTTTCATATCCATCTTCGTGGGAGGAACAATCCAAAGCTTGACAGGGACAACTCCCCTGTCCCTTAAAATTTCGCCGAGAGCACGGAAATGACCGATATTGGTCATGCAGCTTCCAACAAACACTTCATCAATAACTTTTGGCGCTTTTTCATCTCTGAGAACCTGACTCAAAGTCTTGACATCGTCAGGGTCGTTGGGACAGGCAAGAATCGGCTCTGTAATCCGACTGATATCAATCTCTAGAACCTCTGCATACTCCGCATCGGCATCAGGTTCGAGAAGAGAAGGGTTATTAATCCAATCCTGCATTTTGCCAATACGACGTTGCAGAGTGTCAGGATTGCCATATCCCTCCTCAATCATTTGTTCAAGCAATTTGATGTTCGAGCTGAGATATTCAATGACAGGCTCTTTGTCAAGACGGACTGTACATGCTGCAGCGCTTCGTTCTGCTGAAGCATCACTCAGCTCAAAGGCCTGCTCGACTTTGAGCTTCGGCAGCCCCTCTATTTCAAGAATACGACCAGCAAAAACATTTTTCTTGCCTTTCTTTTCTACGGTCAATAAACCTCGTTTGATGGCCTCATAGGGAATGGCATTAACAAGATCACGCAAAGTAATCCCTTTCTGCAACTCACCAGTAAAGCGCACAAGAACCGATTCAGGAACATTAAGCGGCATGGTTCCGGTAACGCCGGCAAAAGCGACAAGCCCGGAGCCCGCAGGAAACGAAATTCCGATTGGAAAACGGGTATGAGAGTCTGCGCCCGTACCAAGCGTATCGGGTAATACCATACGGTTCAACCAGGTGTGGATAACCCCGTCTCCAGGTTTAAGCGAAACACCGCCCCTGCTCATAATAAAGTATGGCAGACTTCTGTGCATCTTGACATCAGAAGGCTTTGGATAGGCCGATGTATGGCAGAAGCTTTGCATCAGGAGATCGGCGCTGAAGCTCAACGCAGCAAACTCCTTGACCTCATCACGGGTCATAGCTCCCGTTGTATCCTGTGAACCAACCGTCAGAGTTTCCGGCTCAACATACATCCCGGGACGAACCCCTGAAAGACCTGATGCCCTGCCAATCATTTTCTGTGCAAGAGTGTAACCCTTACCACTATCGGCAGGTTGTTCAGGACGCATGAAGAACCTCTCTTCCCCAAATCCAAGCGCCTTCCTTGCCTTTCTTGTCAGGTTTCTGCCGATGATCAAGGGAATACGTCCCCCGGCACGCACCTCATCCTCAATCGTGTTTGGAGTCAGTTCAAAACGCGCAACAACCTCGCCACTTTTCACTATAGTTCCCTGGGCAAGATCAAGCTCAATGACATCGCCCATTTCCAGAGCCGACACATCGGCCTGAATTGGTAACGCCCCCGAATCTTCAGCCGTATTGAAAAAAATAGGAGCAATTATACTTCCTATCACCACGCCAGCAGTGCGTTTATTCGGTACTGCTGGAATATCATTGCCGATATGCCACTGAACCGAGTTTATACCAGACTTCCGGCTTGATCCGGTACCGACAACATCGCCGACATAAGCAAGCGGGTGGCCTTTTGTTTTCAGCTCGGCAATGGTTCCAAGAGGATCGGTAATTTTGATGCCAAGCATACAACGGGCATGAAGGGGAATATCACTCCGAGTAAACGCTTCACTCGCTGGTGAAAGATCGTCGGTATTGGTTTCACCTGGCACCTTAAAAACCGTAAGGGTCATTTTTCCAGGTAAAAGAGGCTTTGAGGTGAACCATTCGGCTTCCGCCCAGGATTTGAGAACCTCTTCCGCATAAGGGTTGGTTTTGGAGAGATCAACCACAACGTCAAACATGTCATAAACCAAAAGGGTCTTTTTCAACATTCCAGCAGCTTCGCGACATATCGTCGGATCATTATGACTGAGCGCATCGACCAGAGGCTTGACATTATAACCGCCAAGCATGGTTCCTAAAATTCTGACCGCATCGATAGTAGTGATCACGCTGCAGTGGGCATCACTTTTAAGAATACCATCAAGAAACACCGCTTTTTCAAATGCGGCATCATCAACACCTGGACTGATATGATTGAGAAATAACTCAAGCAGATACTCTTTTTCCTCAACAATATCCTGCTGGAGCAGTCCAACAAGCAATCGTGCCTGTTCAGCGGTTAATGGTAATGGTGGAATGCTGAGCTTGGCACGCTCTGCGGTATGCGCACGATATTGGTCTACAAGACTCATAAGATAAATCTCCTTCGGTTTATGAATGTTTACAACGAATAAACTTTATAACAATGCACGTAAAAGCGTATGCAGCATGATGCAATAAAAAATAGCTTTAAAAATACCACACCTCCCTTTTAAAAGCAAAAAATGCAACGAGCTGCATGGTTGGCAACGCCTAAATTCTTCAGGCAAGAGAGAAAATCAATCATGCTTCTTTAAGGCATAAAAAGGATCTATAGCAATTATACACAAGAAAATTTTAGCATATCAACATGCTGTCGCCATAACTGAGAAATAAATATTCTTTTTCAAGCGCTTCCCTGTAAGCTCTTCGCAGATTATCAGTCCCTGCAAATGCAGAGGCAAGCATCAATACCGTTGATCGCGGTGCATGAAAGTTGGTGAGAAGTGCATCAATAATACGGAATTGATACCCGGGATAGATAAAAATATCAGCTTCCCCTGTCAGAGTTTCACTCCCTGAAAAGGTCACTATGCGCTCTCCAGCATGTTCCAGTGCCCTGGTAACCGTAGTGCCAACGGCAACAATTCTTCCTCCGGACACTTTAACCTTCCGGATTTTTCCAGCGGATTCTGGAGGTATCGAATAATACTCACAGTGCATAACATGCTCCTGAAATGACTCCACTCTGATGGGCAGAAAGGTTCCAAGACCAACATGAAGAGTGAGTGTAACAACGTCAACACCCTTGCAGAGAAGCTTTTCAAGCAGTTCCTGCGTCATGTTCAGGGAAGCCGTCGGAGCCGCGACGGAACCCGGCAATTGGGCAAACAGAGTCTGATAACGCTCCCGGTCAACCTCTTCAGCACACCGTTTGAGATAAGGCGGGATAGGCACTCCACCGAAATGGTCGAAAAACTCAGATAACTCTCCCACCTTCGACATCTCAATACGGGCAATTCCATAATCGACAATATCCGTAACAAGCAGTTCATATCCGTTTGTTTCAAGCTTGTCGCCTTTTTTCAGTCTCCCCCGGTAAAGCACCAGATTTTGCTCCCCCTCATGCTTTTCAAGAAGCATGAGTTCAATCTTTGCGCCGGTAGGCTTGAAGGCAAACAGCCTTGCCCGAACTACTTTTGTGTTATTGAGGACGAGCAGATCACCCTGCTGAAGGAAAGCATCAAGACCAGCGTACAACGCGTGGACAAGAGCGCCCGAAGAACGATCAAGCATCAGAAGGCGGGTTGAACCACGCTCCAATGGCGGATATTTGGCAATCTTTTCCTCAGGCAGTTCGTAATCAAAGTCGCTGACTCTCATAGTGTTCTCAATCTTGCCCGGACGGCCTCAGCATGAGCCTGAAGACCTTCGTAATCAGCAAAAGCTGCAATCTTTTCTCCAGACCGCCGCAACTGTTGTTTTGAATAGGAAATAATCGAGGTATGCTTGACAAAGTCACGAACCGAAAGCGGCGAAAAGAAACGTGCCGTTCCATTAGTCGGCAGGGTATGGTTCGGACCAGCAAAATAATCACCGACCGTTTCGCAGGAGTACCCTCCCATAAAAAGAGCACCGGCATGATGAATGAACGGAAGAATATCCCAAGGATGCTCAACATGAAGCTCAAGATGCTCCGGCGCGATCATATCGGACACCGTGCAGGCCTCTTCCAGCGAACCGACAAGCACAATAGCTCCGTTATGCTGAAGCGAGGAAGCAATAATCTCCCGGCGAAGCATTGCCGGCAGACGTGCTTCGGCACACTCCTGAACGGCAGCAGCCAGCGACTCGGATGGAGTGATCAGCACGGCTGATGCATCGGGATCATGCTCTGCCTGGGCAAACATGTCAAGCACAATAAAGTCTGGATTCGCTGATTCATCCGCGATAATAACCACTTCAGAGGGGCCAGCTATACTGTCAATAGCAACATGTCCAAACACCTGTTTTTTGGCCAGTGCAACATATTTGTTTCCCGGCCCGGTAATGATGTCGACCTTCGGAATGGATTCAGTCCCATAAGCAAACGCAGCTATGGCCTGGGCTCCGCCAAGCTTGTAGACAGAACTGATACCGGCAACCGCAGCAGCGGCAAGAATATTGGGACTCACCTCTCCCGAAGCATCACAGGGAGTGGTCATGAAAATATCCTTAACCCCTGCCACTTTGGCTGGCGCAGCATTCATCAGCAAGGACGAGGGATAGGGTGCCTTTCCACCCGGCACATAAAGCAAAGCCTTTTCCATGGGAGTTACCCGTTGGCCGAGCACCACTCCTCCCGCTGCTTCATAAAAAAAACTTTTCTCCACCTCATGCTGGTGAAACAGGACAATATTGGCATAAGCCTCTTCAAGCACCGCAAGAAAACCCGGATCGGCATGTCTGTAGGCCTCTTCTATGGCATCAGGTGAGACCATCATCGCCGACAACCTGATGCCCTGGAAGCGCTCGATATAGTCCAGCACAGCACGATCTCCATTCTGGCGGACTTGTTGCAGAATCTCATCAACGATAGACTGAGCAGAAGAATCAAAAGTAACGCTCCGACTCAATTGCTCTTTCAAGGCTGAACGTTCTTCAGCAAAACGATAGAGTTGTAACACTTCTTACTGATAGTTTGGTTATCTGACTAAAAAAATCCTTAAAAAAATAGCAAATGAAACACTCTTTTCATTTGAAAAAAAAGTTCCATTAACTACCTTACGAGTTCAGTTTAAACCTTGGAATATAGCCTGAATCAGCTCCATTCCAAGCCACTATGACTACAGCATATAGAACCATGTTAACATGAGCTTTTTCAGTAATCTGTTCAGAGATATCGCCATTGATCTCGGAACAGCAAACACATTGATTTTTATCCGGGGTAAAGGTGTCGTATTAAATGAACCATCCATTGTTGCCCGCGAACGCAATACAGGTAAAATTGTGGCTATTGGGCACGAAGCCCTTCTCATGCATGAAAAAACCCACCCCGGCATTGTCACCATTCGGCCCCTTGCCAATGGCGTCATAGCTGACTATGAAGCAACGGAAGAGCTGATAAAGGGATTGATCAATAAAACCAAAACCCAGTTTTCATTTGGCATTCGCCGCATGGTTATAGGAATTCCTTCCGGCATCACCGAAGTGGAGAAAAGAGCGGTGCGTGACTCTGCTGAGCATGTCGGAGCCAGAGAAGTTTATCTGGTCACTGAACCTATGGCGGCTGCAATCGGCATCGGGCTTGATGTCAAAGAGCCTATGGGGAATATGATTGTTGATATCGGGGGCGGCACAACAGAAATTGCCGTTATTTCTTTGGGTGGTATTGCATCCGGTGAATCCCTTCGGGTTGCCGGAACCGATATCACCAACGCGATTGTCCGTCACTTCCGCAAAGCCTACAATCTGGCCATCGGTGAACGTACGGCTGAAGACGTGAAAATAAAGATTGCCTCCGCCTACAAGCTGGATAAAGAATTGACCATGATGGTCAGGGGCAGAAATCTTGTAACCGCCCTGCCCGAAGAGCGGGAGGTTAACTCAGCCACCATCAGGGAAGCTATTGCAACCCCAATCAGCCAGATCATCACGTCGATCAAAAAAAGCCTTGAAGTAACCAAACCTGAACTCTCCGCCGACATTCTCGACCGAGGCCTTTTTCTTGCCGGTGGTGGTTCACTGATCAAAGGACTCGACAAAAGGATCAATGAGGAGACAAAACTTGCCGTGCATATCAGCGAAGATCCCCTTACGGCTGTTGCAAGAGGCACAGGAGAGGTGCTCGAAAACCTTGAAAAATACCGGACAGTACTCCTTACGACCAAACAGTACTAATAAGAGAAAAACCAGAGGCTGCTACACTTCTGCAAGCAGCCTCGTATAGTACATTTCATATTGTTCAACCAGCAAAGATGTCTCGTATCGCTTTGCTTGGCGGACACAGGCCTCGGAACACTCAACCCAGTGATCGTGATCTGAAAGGAGAAAAAGCGCTTTTTCTGTCATTCCCTCAACATCTCCGGGAGCAAGAAGATAGCCATGTTCACCGGAAACAATAAATTCCGGAAATCCCCCCGCCTTAGTAGCCACAACCGGCACTCCACATGCCATGGCCTCGAGCGCTGCAAGACCAAAGGATTCTGCATTGCTCGGCATCAGCATAATATCCGCTATTGAAAGCAACGGAACTATATCAACCAGCTTTCCGAGAAACCTTACCCGGTCAACAATCCCAAACTGCCTGACGAGAGTCTCAGCTTCACTCCGTTCAGGCCCATCACCCACCAACAACAATGTTGCATTGGTACGCTGGCTTAAGGCATAAAAAATACGGACAATATCGCCAATACATTTCACTGGCCTGAAATTGGAGATATGAATGATAATCTTCTCATCCCTGATGTCAAGCTGTTCGCGCATATCCTGTTTCGGAGAACGAAAAAAAAGCGATGTATCAACAAAATTGGGAATAACCGTAATCTCTTTTTTTGGATTGAACATTCTGACTGTTTCGTCTTTCAGGTAGTTGGAAACGGCCGTCACACCATCAGATTTATTGATGGCCAGCCTGACAACGTCCTGCATCCCCCTGTCAGCGCCAACAACTGTAATGTCAGTGCCATGAAGTGTTGTTGCCAATTTGAAACACTTTGACTCCGCACACTTTTCCCCCAATATCTGAAGGGCAAGCATGGCGCTCAAGGCATGAGGAATCGCATAATGGGCGTGTACCACATCAAGCTTTTCATAATAAGCGACCTCCGCAATTTTAGACGCAAGAGCCAAGGAATAAAAAGGAGCGTCAAACAACGGATAATGCATCACTTCAACAGCGTGGTAGAAAATATTGCGGGAAAAAGCACCCAGCCTGAACGGAGCCTCCTTGCTGAAAAAATGCACGGTATGACCCTTCATTGCAAGCGCCTTACCCAACTCAGTGGCAATTGCTCCGCTTCCACCATAGGTGTGATGACAGGATATTCCGATTTTCATTATTCGCATGTAATACCATAAATTATACGAACATCACCGAAAACTGTTCGTATGCAAAATAAACCAGCCTGAAATCAGGGCGCTGCTTCAAATATAACCAAGGATTTGGGATTTGTGCAGGATTGATCCTTGGTTGGATTACAAGAATGTTGCAACACACCAAAAATTTCAGGATTGTCACAATTCTCTTGTGTACATTGCAGACCGAACGTAATTCATCGTTATGACGCAGGATGAAACCGATTACTACTTGTATTGCGATGCAGTTGGCTTATAAGACCAGACGCATGAGTTCTTGAAAAACGCTTGTCAACATCATACAGCTCGGAATGGAACACGACCATAAAAAACAACAAGTTGCCCTCACCTCGGTTATGGCAAGCCTCTTTCTTACAGCAATGAAGCTTGTTGTCGGCATTATGACCGGCAGCATCGGCATTATTTCTGAAGCAGCACATTCGGCTCTGGACTTTGGCGCTGCATCCCTGACCTTGTTCGCCGTCAAAGTGAGCGATAAACCTGCTGACAGCAAACACCACTACGGACACGCCAAAATTGAAAGCGTCTCGGCGCTCATTGAAACGGGGCTTCTTATAATAACGAGCTTATGGATTATTTATGCTGCGTCAGAACGGCTGATTGCTGGAACAACAGAAATTGAAGTCAAATGGTATGCCATTGCCATTATGATTATATCCATTGTTGTCGATTTTTCCCGTTCAAGGGCGCTGAAAAAAGTCGCAAAGGAGACCAACAGCCAGGCACTTGAAGCTGATGCACTCCATTTCAGCTCCGATATTCTTAGTTCGGCAGTCGTTCTTGTCGGACTTATTTTTGTCTCATTGGGCATTGTCTGGGCTGATGCTGTTGCAGGTATTGCTGTAGCCGTGCTGGTAGGTTGGGCCGCATTCCGTCTTGGGAAAAAAACGATTGATGTCCTGATTGACGCTGCACCGGAAGGACTTGCTGAGCGAATTGAAGAGATAACCATGACGATCAGTGGCGTCATTGCTATCGACAAGATCAGGGTAAAACCGACAGGGCCACAGGTGTTCATTGAAATGGCTGTCTGTGTGAACAGAACTCTTTCGGTAGAAAAAGTTCAGGCAATCTGTGCCAATATCGAACAGAAATTACGTGAAGATTTTCCAGTGGGCGACATCACCATCAACACCAGACCCATTGCGCTCAACAATGAAACCATTGCGGAACGGGTGCACGTCATCGGCCTGAACCATAACCTTCACGCCCACAACATTTCAACAAGCCTTTCCGGACAAAAAAAACAAATAACCTTTGATGTCGAAATTGATCAGCGCTTGACAATAATAGAGGCTCACAATACTGTTACTGCACTTGAAGATGAACTGCGCTGTGAGTTTGACGGAGAGCTTGATATCTGCATTCATCTTGATCCGCTCCGCTATGATGAACGCACCACAAACCCCGTCTCGTCAGAAGAAGAAGAGCGTGTACGCTGCATGATTGTCAAAGCATCGAAAAGCATCGAAAAAATCCAGAACGTTCACGATATACAGATCCGCAAAACCGAACAGCAGAAGCTCTTTATTACTCTGCACTGCTCATTTAATGATGACGCACTTCTTGAAGAGGTACATTCACTCACCAGCCAGCTTGAAGGAGCTATCTACCATGACCTGAAGGATACAGGCAGGGTCATCATCCACGCTGAACCGCTTATGGTATAACAAGAAAAACGTTTTTCTGCCCAAAAAATAACACCAGAATACAGGGAAAAGATAAATAATGAAGACGAATAAACCAGTGTGCGTTACCGGAGCTTCCGGATTTATTGCGGCCCATATCATCAGAGAACTGCTTGAACGTGGATATAGCGTAAGAGGAACTGTACGCAAAAGCCCCGAAAATTATCCTTTTCTTTTGGAGCTGCCTGGCGCAAAGGAGCGACTTGATCTGGTTGTCGCTGACCTGCTCGTTACCGGGGCGTATGACCGGGTCGTCGAGGGGTGCGAATATGTGATGCACACCGCAAGCCCCTATAAAATCAATGTAAAAAATCCGCAAATTGACCTTGTTGATCCGGCAGTTACAGGTACCGAAAACGTTCTTGAAAGCAGTCTGAAATCGGGCAGCGTCAAACGATTGATTTTTACCTCCTCGATTGCGGCTATTACTGATGAACCTGAAAGCACAAAAGTCTTTACCGAAAAAGACTGGAATGTCATGTCTTCCCTTGACCGAAACCCCTATCACTATTCTAAAACCCTTGCAGAACGCGAAGCTTGGGATTTCATTATGAGGAAACGGCCAAAATTTGATCTTGTTGTTATCAATCCTGTTTTTGTGATCGGTCCTTCGCTCTCCTCTTCCCTCAATACCTCAAACGAAATGGTCCGTGATATCATGAGTGGAGTCTATCCGTGCATTATGGATCTGAACTGGGGGTTTGTTGATGTGCGGGATGTAGCAAAAGCACACATTCTTGCCATGGAAACCGATACTGCAAGCGGGCGTTACCTTTGCGCGGATGAAGCAATACACATGAGAGAACTAGTCGCACTGTTGAAATCATCCGGTTTTGAGACCTACTCACTGCCAAAGGTTGATCTGTCAGGACCAGTTGGCTCGCTGATCATGAAGGTACTCTCTTTTACCCAACCAAGAGATACCGGTATGTATATCCGCACAAACATCGGCAGAACCCTGCGCTTTGACAATGCAAAAATCAGGCGAGAATTTGGCTTATCCTTCATGCCTGTCAGGGGAAGCATTGTAGAAACCGTGAAAGACATGGTAAAATGGGGGCATCTTTCCCCATCAAAACATTAACAAGCAACCAAGGATTCATAAACATGCGAAGATATATCCGACAAATAGAGATCTTTTTACTGCTTTTCATGGCTGTTCTGTTTTCTTTTTTTTCACATCCCGTCATGGCACTTCCCATAACGACGATAACTCCTGATTCTTTATCCGGGGAAAAGACAAAACTGTTAAACGGAGAGGTCATTGTGGTTCTTTCGAACCTTGATGATGGGGTCACCGGCGTTGAGGGACAAATATTTATCGCCGCGCCTCCCAAAAAGGTTTGGGATGTTATAACCGATTATAACAATCACAAAAATTTTGTACCGAACGTTATAGACAGCGGATTAATTTCTGATAACGGTACTGAAAAGGTGATGTTCGAAAAAGGAAAGACCAGGATGTTTATCTTCCAGAAGGAGGTCTATATAAAAATGAAGGTGTGGGGAGAGAATTTGACGCACCTCTATTTTCAGCAAATTACCGGTGATTTCAAAGTCTATCAGGGAGAGTGGCTTCTGGTTGATTACCCAAAGGGAGCAGGAACATTTCTTATTTACAAAGCCGAAGTAAAACCGGATTTTTATGCTCCGCAGTTCGCTGTCCGAAAGGTTCAGAACCGCGATTGTCCTTTAATGTTGTCAGCTATGAAAAAACAGGCGGAAGCAAACAACGTAAACGCATTACCGTCGAGCAATGAGTGATATCGGAGAGTGGCTAAAAATGGTATGGTCACCAACGATCCTCATCGCCTGTACCTTATGACGTTTCTTCATGGTACAGGCAAGTTGCCGGATATTATAAGACAGCGCACGAAAGACTGCTCCTGATTTTTTCAACGCACCGGGAAATTGTGTGAGGTAATAAAGTCCTGCGGCAACCTCAAGCAAAAGCCTCAACGGAATCACCCACAAGAGTCCTCCAGGACTCCTGTTCTTCAGGAGCATGGTAACATTGTTGCGGTGGTTGAAATAAATTTTTTCCGCCGTGCCACCCAGCAGCGATGCACCACCTTCGTGCAGCACGACTGATGAGGGAACCGAGCGGACATGGTAGCCAACAAGTTTCATACGCCAGGAGAGATCAATCTCTTCCATCTGCATGAAAAACTCTTCGTCAAATCCGCCCAGCTCTTCAGCAACGCTTCTTTTTACAAACATGGCAACTCCCGATGCCCAGAAAATATCCTGCTCATCGTCATACTGGCCCCTGTCAGCTTCAATCATTGAAAATGTTCGACCGAGACACCATGGATAGCATAGCCGGTCAATCATGCCTCCAGCCGCACCGGCATACTCAAAAACCTTTTTTCCTTTGTTATAATCCTTTAGTGAAAGGATTTTCGGCTGCAGGGCTCCAATGTCCTTATTTTCAAGAGCCGCACTGACAAGAGCGTCAAGCCACAATGGATCGTGCTCTGTGTCATCATTCATGAAAACAACATAATCGGCTGATGAGTGTTTAAGCCCTTCATTGCAGCCACCAGCATACCCTCTGTTTTCCGGAAGTCTCAGAAGGCGGGCGTTCCTGTAGCGTTTGACGAGAAAGACAAGGCCTGCCTGCGATCCGCCATTATCGACCACCAGGATACTCATTGAGGGGTAGTTCGTTTTTTCAAGCGAGTCAAGGCATCGCTCCAGCATGTCTCGCCTCTTGAAATGAGGAATAATGATATCGACGGAGGGGTACATAAATAGTACTGGCTACCGCAATGTTTTCCAGAACTCGCCAGCAAGTCGGGCACACTCTTCAGGAGTTGAAGAACCTGCGATATGCTGCAGAAGTGCCGTACCCACGACAGCCCCGTCTGCCAGACTCCACATATACTCCACCCGGGACTTGTCCTTGATCCCGAAACCAACAACAAACTTTTTATGTGTATGCCTGCGTACCCTTTTCAGGTATTCTTCCACAGCCGCCTCTTTTGATCCATCAGAAAGCTTGGCCGTGCCGGTCGTACCATTAACGGCAAGGCAGTATGAAAAATCGGTTGAAAGACTGTCAATAAGCTCTATCCTTTCGGATGGAGTTACCGGCGAAACAAGGAAAACAACAGTCAGTCCATATCCTTTTGCCTGCTCGAGAAAGTCCTCAGCCTCCTCAGGAGGAAAGTCGGGAATAAGCAAACCGTCAACTCCAGCCTCAACAGCGTCACGGAGAAAACAAGCTGGCCCATAAGCAATCACTGGATTGCAGTAACCCATCAGAAGAATTGGAGCGGTAATCTTCCTGCACCCTTTGCCCTGCCGGGCGCGCAGCACAAGCTCAAGAAGATGTTTGATGGTTACACCGTTGCGGATAGCGATGTGGGCCGCCTCCTGAATGACAGGGCCATCCCCGATAGGGTCTGAATAGGGCATACCAAGCTCAATAATATCAGCCCCGCTCTTTTCAAGCGCCTCAAGCACCGGAAGTGTGGCTCCCTCAACCGGAAACTCCGGCATGTAATAGGCAATCAGCAATTTTTTATCTTTCCTCATCAACCGGGTAATGCGGTTTTCAGGCATAAGCGACTTTTAAATTTTGGCAAAAATCAGTTTTACAAGATAATCTGAATAGCGGCTATCATGGACGTCATAACAATCATATGTACAAGAACACTCCCCCATACATTCCGGGTATTCACAACAATATAACCCCCAAGCACGCCCAATGGCAATGCCATCATTGCCATCATTGCTCTCTCGATCATATTGACAGGAGCAACTGCAAAGTGGTTGAGAAGAAAAAACAGTGTCGTCAAAAGTACCGTCAAATGTTTATTGAAGCCCCTCTCAATCATAGCTGAAAACATGATTCCTCTCCAAAAAAACTCTTCAGCAATAACCAGAATCGGATAAAGATAAAGCAACGAACGATTGACAAGCAGATACTGCATGCCGGACATCATTGCGGCACCATTTTGATTTTTCATCATGGTCACCGTATTCATCATAGCCAACAATAACAGGAGTGTACCGCCGATGACACCCCACTTCATTGACTTTCGGAGCTCTCCACCGGCAAGATACATCTCAGACCACTCCCCTTTCTTTATACCCCGGAAGAGCACGAGAACAATAGAACCAACAACATAGAGAAAAAGAGCTGGCCACTCATGAAAGGGTGTGAAGTGCCCGGCAAGACCAAGCAACCAGATGGCAGCCATGAGACCAAATGAGAGATTGAACCTTGCTTTAGAGGAATCGAATTCAAAAGAGAGCGCTTTGACAGATTTCATGACTTCAATATAGGTTTGAAAAAAGATGATTACTCTATCTCTGATTGCAACAGGTCAAATATACAGCGGACGCGCTTCATAATCAATCGGATCGGGGAGGCCCGCATGGCTGAATGCCCGAAGTCGTCTTGCGCAACTGTCGCAAACTCCGCAGGCCTTCCCTTCACTTTTATAACATGACCAGCTCAATGCAAACGGCACCCCGAGTTCTGTGCCTTTGCGAACAATCTCCGATTTCTGCATCTCAATGAGCGGGGTCAGGATTTCAATCGATGTTTCCGGCTTCGTACCAAGCTCGATAACCTTGTTAAATGCATCATAAAATACCTTTCGGCAATCGGGATAACCAGAGGTATCCTCCTCCACAGCCCCAATAAAAATCTTGCTGGCGCCAATAACTTCCGACCAGCTCACCGCCATCGAAAGAAAACCGGCATTGCGAAATGGTACGTAACTGGTGGGAATTGAAGAGCCCTGAAGGTCAGCACCACCAACTGGCATGGAGTAGTCGGTCAGGGAAGAACCACCTATCTGGGCAAGAAAGTCCGCATTAACCTCAAGACGCTGCTCAATATTGTAATGGTTACAGATAGCCCGGAAAGACTCCAGCTCCTTCTGCCACGTCCGCTGCCCGTAATTGACATGCATGGCCGCTAACGCAAAGCCTTGCGCATGAGCAATTGCTGTGGTCACAAGGCTGTCCATGCCGCCGCTGAGAAGGATGACTGCTTTTGGTTGTGTTGTTGACACGAATCTCTACATCTTACAGGTTAACAGTATCTTGTATTGTTGCAAGGCAATCAAAACCCATGCCACGAAAGTACGCAACACTCTCGACTATCTGAAATGTTGATTGTCTCTTTTTCGAGGCCATGCACCGTGTTTGAGAAAGGTCATTTCACTTATTCCCTGATGCCACACTTGAAGACTTGACAGAATCTGTATATTTTCACTGATGCTTGTCTGTATAACGAATTGACCTTCGACAAACATTTTGCCCAGGCCGGATTTCAGGTCTTGATGCGGGAACTTCCCTGACGGGAGTATGCGCAAGAGCTAACGAATGGCATGGGGACAAGTAAACGCACCATCCCTGTCGGCCGTTTCGACACGCACTTCGCACAACTCAACGTCCTGTCAACATCGCCAGGTCGCCAGTCTGCAAGTACCCCTCGATACGCCGGTCGCCGAGTAGTGCGAAGCACGTATAGAGGCGCAACCATACAAAATATTTTTCCACTGGGGGCTTCGCCCCCGGTACCCCCTTAATTGTTGAATAGATAAATAGTTAAAAAGCCCGCACCGCCCGAACACACAATATGAAGAGCTTATTGGTGAAGTTGTACTGGTGGCCATTGTCGAAGTCCTGGTTCCACGCGTTGCTAGCGTCGATCTCCGTAGAACTCCAGTAGTTGCTGTTGGAAAAACCGCCAACAGCACTTTTATTACGGTATAATTGCATCAACTCACTCTTGCTTGGCAAAAACCAGTCTTTATGGCCGCCGCCATGATATGCTCGCGCCACCGCAGCAGCGCTGTTCGGATAAAACGATGCAGGGTATTTTTTCAGAATTCTCATGGTATTCTGCAAGCCTTTACCAATTCCCTCAGCAGTGCCGCCAACGCTTTGGTACGCATAATCTTCTTCGTTTGCATTCATGTACTGATTCGTGCTCCAATTATAAACGCCTGTATATGACTTCCCGTCCCACTCGTCGGTATAAGTCTTGTTGATATCGTGTTTGGCGGCAATCAAGCCATGCTGACCTGTTCGATCAACGTAAAAAATAATCCCGCCGCCATACTCGTCACCAATGGCAAACTCCCGTGGAGCTGGCGAAGCTTCATGAACAGGGGCGGCAGGTGCGGGTGCGGGTGCGGGTTCGGAAGCGGCCGGAGCTGGCGCCAAAGGAATTTCGGCAGGCACAGAAGGCGAGCTTGAGGCTACAGGCACTTCAACTGGTGCTTCAACTGGTGCTTCAACTGGTGCCTCCATGTGCTTTTTTGGCGCAAGACTGAACCCGAACACGCCAAGCGCTACCAACAAAACCACAACAACGCCTGCAATAACCCGCTTGTCACGGACGATATCGCGCAGCTTCTCCCGCCAGTCAAACTCCGCTGATGATGGCGCAGGCTTGAGCGCCTTGATGGCCTGCATAAACTCCTCGCAGCTCTGGTAGCGCCTTGAGCGATCTTTTGCCGTTGCCTTGTCAACAACGGCCTGCATCCCCGGCGACACATACTCGTAGATACTCTTCATCCTCGGCAGTGGCTCCTGCACGATCTTCCGGGAAATCTCGAAGTCCGATTCATGTTCAGAATCGTAGGGTGCCTTGCCCGTCAGCATCTGGTGCAACAGCACTCCCAGCGAGTAAATGTCGGTACGGGAATCTATCTTTTCGCCCGGCTTGCTGTTGATCTGCTCGGGGCTCATGTAGGCCACCGTTCCCATACGAGTGCCGGTAACGGTATCGCGCCCTGTTTCTGTGTCTTTCGCTATCCCGAAATCTACCACTTTGATATGGTTTCCCCGTGTCATCAGGATATTGGCCGGCTTGATGTCGCGATGGATAACCTTGTTGTTGTGCACGTATGCAAAAGCCTCCAGCAGCTTGCAGAAGAGCGCCTTCGCCTCCTCTTCAGGAATAGGGCCGCGATGATGCGTAATGTACTCCTCAAGATCCATCCCGTCAATGTACTGCTGCACCAACACCAGCTTCTCCGGGTTGTAGTCAATCAGGATGACAATGTCGGGATGATCAAGCTTTGCCAACGACTGCGCCTCCACAAGAAAAAGGTTGCGAATCTTCTCTTGCTCGGCAAGGTGCGGATGCAACACCTTGATGGCCACTCGTTGACCGGTCGTCGGATCAACCCCAAGGTACACCCTGCTCATCCCGCCTTCCCCAAGCAGACGCTCTTTGCGATATTTCAGTATGTATTCTTCTTCCATGTTGTTGTTATGTCTGAACAAAATGATACTCCCAACTGATACTGGAATCCAAGGCGTCATAGCTTTTTAGAGTGACGGTTGCCCTCTGCTGCGTTTGATGGCGCTTGCTCCTTTTTTTTCGACACAGCATCAGGCGCAGCGCCATCAGGATTTTCCTTGTTTTGCGGTAATGCTTCGCCTGATGCGCCTTTTGAACCACCACTCGGAGATGAATTACTTTTTTTTGGATCAACTCTCTTCGACGAATCAGGAACGTCGCTCTTTCTATCAGTTTGCATTGTTGCCGGGTTCGGTTGCGCTGGCTTTTTTACCACTTTGTTGGATGCCGCAGGTGTCACTGGACGCTTTTTGGCACCATCTGGTCTTCCTGGTGTTACCGCCCGCTTCCCCTTTCCAGAATCAGGCGCTACACTCTTTCCTCCCTTGACAGACTTTCCGCCAGAAGCAGGAGTCATGGCCTTTGTCGCTGGTACCGTCACTGGCGGAGTAACCGCCGCGCTGCCACCGTGAAACAGCGCCGATACCTTTTTGCCAATGCCACTGCCGAACGCCATAAACACCACAGCGCACAGCACAAGAATGGCTCCGACGACCTGCACCATTTGTTTATTGAGGCTGATGGTGTCGCTTTGCTCTTCAGCGCCGTTGAACTGCACAAGCTGGACGGTAATGTTGTCGAGGCCGCCAGCCTGATTGGCAAGCTTCACCAACTCTTTGGCCTTGTTATAGAGTGAAAGCTCCATGCGCAAAACCTCAACAATATTGTCGTCGCTCACCATGCCGGTCAGGCCGTCGCTGCACAAGAGCATGATGTCGCCCTGACGCGGATTGCATGGCTCCTTGCAAAGCGTGGGAAGCTCCATCCGCTCAAGCCCCAGCACATTGGTGACCTCATTTTTTCGCGGATGATGCTCCGCATCTTTCCGGCTGATAGCGCCAGCATCAACCAGTGACTGCACAAACGAGTGGTCGCGGGTCATTTGCTGCAACCGGTTTCGGCTGTAAAGGTATATCCGGCTGTCACCCACATGCCCGTAGTAACAGCAATCGTTGGTCACCAGCAACGCCACACAGGTGGAGCCCATCCCCTTTAATTCGGGATGTTCAGCCGCATAATCAAGAATCACCCTGTTGGCGTGAACAATGGAATCACTCAGCGCTTGCAGTGGCTCAGGATATATTCTGACATTCAGAAAAGCCGCTATCGCCTCGACCGCCAGACGGGAAGCGGTCTCCCCGCCTGCATGGCCACCCATACCATCACAGACCAGCACAATATCGCCGTTCAGCGTCTTGATGGCGCCGTAATAGTCCTCATTGACTTTACGGACCAGCCCGACATCTGTGGCATTTCCAACTTCATAACTGGTAAGCAAATTCTTCATGATCGATTCCAGGCTTGACATTGTAAAAAGAGCGTGCAAGAGCACAGGATGTTACTCACTCAGCAGATCAAAGGGCACCATGATAAACAGGAGCTTCACGCCGCCGATGGTGATGGTGCAGTTATGATCAAGCACACCATCATTCTTCATCTCTCCGTCAATGATGGTGCCGTTCGTTGAAAACTCATCCTTGAACAAAAACGTCCCGTTGCGATACAAAATGGTCAAGTGCCTGCCCGACACCGCCGGAATATTCTCAAGAGCAATATCGCAGCTCCGGTCGGAGCCAACGAGATTCTTGCCTTCAAACAGCTTGAACATTTTGCCCTGCTCATGGAGATCGTAAGAAACCAGAAAACCAACAAGCTTCCTCTCTTTTGCTGGCTCGTTGCCCTCTCTGAAAATTCTTGTCCCTTGCAGAATGTGTGTCTTGTTATCGGTTATCACCCGTGTTGGATCCCCTGGAAATGGATCCGTAAGCAGAGTGGTTTTTGCTGAACCAACAGGCACTGTCTTGTTGCCCACAGCGGCGCCAGCTCTGCCTGAAGTAATCGGCTTCGTCGCAGCGCCGCCTTTCGAGAGGGTTGTTTTCGGGCAGTTGGGGCACTCTTTGGATTTATCGGCATCGAACTGATGGCCATTCACACATTTTATAATCTTTGTCATAGCGCTGTGACTATTTTTTTGATTGATAAAGTTCTACCGCATGTTTCGCCAGAATTGCATGGTTAAAGGTCTGGGTATCGACAAGCTGTTCATTGGTAATGCCAACAAGCTGCCCCTGGACGTTAAAGAGTGGTGAACCACTTGCTCCAGGTACGGTGGGAAGATTATGGCCAATGTTGATATCGTCAGGGGCTCTTGAAAGCGTCCCCTCCTGAATGCTCACCTTCAACCCCTCAGTGGTCTGACCAAAGTCAAACCCTCTGGGATAGCCGATCATAATCAGTTTCATCCCCGGTTTCAGAAGCTGTTTGTCAACCACCGCATCCTCAAGATGAATGTATTCCTTCACCTTTTGCGGCAGCGACTTGGTTTTAATCTGCAACAGCGCCACATCAATTTTTTTGTCGCCGGAATCACGCAAAAAGAGGCATCCTGTAAAGTCATTTTTGGAGTCAGCATCAATAAAGGTATCGTTGAGTCCGATACCGACGTAAATTGATTTGCCGGAGACCGTAACCCTTGCGGTATTCAAATCACCTCGTTTTCCGATTGCTGCAATAACCGGTTTTCCGGCAAGTGCACGATTGATCTGCCTATCCAGAAACGCTTTGAGGGCATCACTATTCTCATCATAAATCCACGGGAGCGCAACATGACGGTTGGTCATGATTTTTCCATCAGGAGAGACAAAAAAACCGGTACCCGATATCGAAACCGGCTTGTTTTTTCTGGCATCGTACCGCTCAAAGCCCCTGGCTGTTTTGGTAAAATCTAACTTCTCACCATCACCGAAATCAACTTCATACACAAAGTCGTTCCGAATAATCACAACTGCATTGGCGTATTTCTCAATCACATTGACCGGCATCAGCTTGTCCTTCATAACATAAATCCCGATACCGCAGAGCAGCAGCACAAGAGCCGCAATGGCTGGAATCAAGAGCTTTTTTGTGGAGTTGCGGTATACCGCCTCTTCCCACTGCACCTGATGGCTGGCGCTGAGCATAACCGTATCGCCCTTCACCAGCTTTTTCTGCGTTACTGTTATGCCATTTACTTTGGTACCGTTCGTTGACCCCTTATCCTTGAGCAGCACCTCGCCATTTTTATACACCACAATGACGGCATGTTCTCCCGATACATCGGCAAACGGCAACACAATGGTGTTCGATGGATTTCTGCCGATGGTGATGGTTTTCCGGGTAGGACCCGACGGGACTGGCGGATCATCCTGCGGGCTGGAAGCCACGCTCTCCAGGGAACTCCGCAGGTCCAGCCTGTACGTTCCAAGACGAACATCATCATCCAGAGCAAGAGCCTCCTCCTGAATGCGATTGCCATTGACAAAGGTGCCGCTGGTGGAGTCGAGATCCTTGATACGAATCTTGCCACTGTTGTCAATCATGAGCAGCGCATGCTCTCGTGAAACAAAGTTTTCGCTGATCACAATATCGTTTTCAGTCGATCTGCCGATTTTAATAACTTTCACGGGCGGAGTGGTTGATGTGTGATAAAAAATATATCAGATAGACTATTTTCCTGCAGGAGCAGCTTGAGCAAACGAACTAAGAAGTGCCCTGAGATTTTTACGAGCTTGGGCATTACCTTGGGCATCCGACAAACGATACAATCTCTTCGCTTCTGCATAATCCTTCCTGACACCAGTGCCCAATTCATAGCATGCTCCGAGGTTGCATTGCGCAACAGCATTTCCCTGATCGACCGACAAACGATACAATCTCACCGCTTCTGCATAATCCTGTTTCACACCTTGGCCATTATCGTAGCATACTCCGAGGTTGAATTGCGCAACAGCATTTCCCTGATCGACCGACAAACGATACAATCTCACCGCTTCTGCATAATCCTGTTTCACACCTTTGCCATTATCGTAGCATAATCCGAGGTTGCATTGCGCAGCAGCATTTCCCTGATCGACCGACAAACGATACAATCTCACCGCTTCTGCATAATCCTGTTTCACACCTTGGCCATTATCGTAGCATACTCCGAGGTTGAATTGCGCAACAGCATTTCCCTGATCGACCGACAAACGATACAATCTCACCGCTTCTGCATAATCCTGTTTCACACCTTTGCCATTATCGTAGCATAATCCGAGGTTGCATTGCGCAGCAGCATTTCCCTGATCGACCGACAAACGATACAATCTCACCGCTTCTGCATAATCCTGCTTAACACCATGCCCTTCGTCGTAGCAATATCCGAGTTGAAATTGCGCAGCAGCATTTCCCTGATCGACCGATAAACGATACAATCTCACCGCTTCTGCATAATCCTGTTTCACACCTTTGCCCTTATCGTAGCAAAGACCGAGTCGAAATTGCGCATCCGGATTACCAAGAGTAGCGGCTTTTTCAAGGAATACCTTTGCCTCATCATACTTTTTGGCATCATACAGCAATTTGCCCTGCTCATAAGCTTGTGCCGCATCCTGCTTTTTCCACTTCTCAGGTATTCCGCTGTACTTAAACCCTGCAAATCCCAGCATGACGCATAGCATCACAACCAGACCGGCAATGACCCGCTTGTCGCGCAGCCACTCCCGCCAATCGGGAGATTCAGAAAAACGAGGAAGTTTGGCTGCCTTGATTGCACGCATGAACTCCTGGCAGTCGCGATATCGGGCACTTTTTTCCTTGGCCGTTGCTTTGTCAACAATGGCCTGAATCCCGTTTGAGACATATTCATAAATCCCTTTCATTCGTGGCAGCCGATCTTTAACAATATGTGTCTCAATATCAAATTCTGCCTCCGTATCGAGACTGTATGGTGCCCTGCCGGTCAGCATCTGATGCAAGAGAACACCAAGCGAGTAAATATCACTCTGCCGGTCGGCAACCTGGCCACGAACCTGTTCGGGGCTCATGTAGACAGGGGTTCCGATTTTTGTGCCTGTTTTGGTGCGAAGGGAGGTGCCATCACCTCCGGCAATTTTTGCAATACCAAAATCAACCACCTTGATCTGGTTAGCCGGTGTAATGAGAATATTTGATGGCTTGATGTCGCGATGAATAATGCCGTTATCATGCGCATAGGCAAAAGCGTCAAGCAACTGGCAAAAAAGCTCTTTTGCCTCCGATTCAGGAATAAGCCCGCGCTGCTTTGTTATGTACTCCTCAAGATTGACGCTTTCAACATACTCCTGCACCAGAATCAACCGGTTTTCAACCTCTTCGTACCGGATCAGGCGGACAATATTGGGATGGTTCAGTTTTGCCAAAGACTGAGCCTCGTTCAAGAAGCGCAAACGCATGTCGTGGTGATTTGCCAGATGCGGCAGCAGCTCCTTGATCGCCACTTTCTGACCCGTCGCTTGGTCAACGCCAAGATAGACCTGGCTCATTCCGCCCTCTCCAAGGAGACGCTCTATTTTATAGTTCAGAATCTGTTGTTCCATGCTTTTTCAAGTCTGTTCATTGAAACCTTCCCACACACCTTATGGTTCAAACGTATCAGTAGCTTCCGCTTGTTGCTTTTGGCGATGTCTTACCAATGGTTCACTTTCATTCGCCTTGTCACTCTGCCCCTCGCCCCTCTCCACCTGCTACTGGCTGATTGGGCTTTCCCTTCATGGGTCTACCTACAGTTTCCTGCGGTTACTTTTGCCGACAGCTTCAAACAAGGTCGATTACTCGCCCTGCGTGTGGCGGTCGAGCCAACTGACGACACCGTTGGTTCTGCAAAGAACAATTCGTTTGCTCGAGTTCACGTCGCAGATGGCTAAAAAGCCCGAACAGGCCGAACTTGCATTAAATAAGCTTTTTCTGGTTGATAAGCGTCTGCTGCAAAAACGATCTGGGAATTAGTGTCTATCACAAAAGTCCACAATAAACGCACTAAACAGTCAAAAGCTTTATTACCAGTAACTCTTCCTACGTCAACACCATAGAATACTTTATATAAAGCTTTAAAATTAGTTACCTCCGAAGAACTCCAGTAACAGGAATTAGAAGAAAAATCACCAATATTTTTTTTCTGCCGATATATCTCGTTTAATTCATCTATACTTGGCAAAAACCAGTCGTGATAACCTCCTCCTTGAAAAGCAGTTGCTACCGCAGCCGCACTGTTCGGATAGCGTAATCCAGGATATTTTACCAGTATCCTTTTTGTATTCTGCTTACCTGTGCCGATTGCAGTACCAGTACCACCAACGCTTTGGTATGCATAATCCTGTTCATTTTTGTTCTCATACTGATTTGTAGCCCATCTATATTTCCCTGTATATGACTTACCATCCCACTCATCGACATAAGACACATTAATATCGTACTTTGCGACAATCAAGCCATGCTGACCACTCGCATCAACGTAAAAAATAATACCGCCACCATATTTTTCACCTACCTCATGCCTTGCTATATCAGGTTTTGGCACCGACACTGAAACCGGCTTATTACGTAAAATCAAAGTAAGAGAGTCTTTTTCACGTTGTAATTTTGCAAGTCTCTCTTCTTGCTCAATCGCCTTCCGACGTTCGACAGCCTGCTGTATTTTTATTACAGATGAATCTATCACCACCGCAGGAGGTTCACCTGACGGTTCCACCTTCTTGGACGCATGGCTGAACCCGAACACACCAAGCGCAACCAGCATAACTACTACAACTCCAGCAACAACCCGCTTGTCGCGGACGATATCACGCAGCATCTCCCGCCAGTCAGCCCCCGGAAGTGGCGCTGGCTTGACCGTCTGGATCGCCCGCATGAACTCCTCACAGCTCTGATATCGCTTTGAACGATCCTTCGCCGTTGCCTTGTCGACAACCGCCTGCATCCCCGGAGACACATACTCGTAAATGCTTTTCATCCTCGGCAGTGGCTCCTGTACAATCTTCGCCTGCACCTTGAACTGCTTGTCGGTGTTGATATCGTAGGGAGCCTTGCCCGTCAGCATCTGGTGCAGCAGTACGCCCAGCGAGTAGATATCTGTCCGCTTGTCGAGATCCTCGCCAAGCACCTGCTCCGGGCTCATGTAGGCCACCGTTCCCATACGGGTGCCAGTACTGGTATTGCGACCCGCTTCAGTGTCTTTTGCTATACCGAAATCAACTATCTTGACCTGGCCCGCCTTCGTCATCAAAATATTGGCTGGCTTGATATCACGATGGATCACGTTGTTGCTGTGCACGTAGGCAAAAGCCTCCAGCAGTTTGCAGAAAAGCGCCTTCGCCTCCTCTTCAGGAATAGGGCCACGATGGTTGGTGATGTACTCCTCAAGATTCATTCCCTCAATGTACTTTTGCACCAGCACCAGCTTCTCATGGTCGTATTCAATGAGATGCACAATGTCAGGATGATCAAGCTTTGCAAGCGACTGCGCCTCCACAAGAAAGCGATCACGCATCGAAGCATCCTCAGCAAGATCCTGATTCAGCACCTTGATCGCCACCCGCAGGCCTGTCATCGGGTCAACGCCAAGATAGACCCGGCTCATCCCGCCTCTGCCAAGTTCCCGCTCTATCCGATATTTCAGTATGTATTTCTCTTCCATCGTTTTGTTGTCAATGCCGTGTGCTGTGAGGAGAGTGAAAAGATAAGGTAATCAATGAATGGAAAGATGACAATACGGAGCTTCTTTTTGTGTGCCGCAATATTTGAGTCACCTTGAATTTTTGGGTAGTTTCAATAGAGAAGGTCACTTCCATTCCACCCTTGATCCGGTAACCACACTCCTGCAAACGGCACATCAGATTGCCGGCTATTGATGACGGGCATGATAAATTCAGATATTTCCGCGATAACGGCGGAGAGATCGCCTACTGGAGTATCGGGTTTTGATTTTTTAATAAACCCATGCCATTGTGCCAGTTTCTGATGATCCTCGTAAAATACAGCAGTGAAAACATAACGCGAGAGCAGAAGATTGAAGTCCTCCTTATTGGCTTTAGCGCGGTTCAGCAAGCGCTGAAAGATTGAATGGGCAATGTTTTTCTGGCTCACACTGTCGCCTCCAGGTAGGGGCGCATGATTTTCAACACTCTGTCAATGCTGGCGGCTTCAACCAGCTCATCCATGGTAGCTTTATGGGATCACCACGTCTCGCGAAGCGCCTCAATGGCGACATAGAGACCGACCTTGTTACGAAACTTGAAGCAATCTGCCACCGTTTTTACCGGACTATAAATTTTTACACTCACTCCATTGATGAGATGCTCCTCAATACCGAATGAATAAGCCGAACCGGAAACATAAGTCAGGTTCAGCGGGGGATATTCTCTCTGTGGCCTCCACGAACTTCTGGGAACGGTCAGCCATATCTCATGAGGGATTTGAGTAGTCAGCTCATAATAACTTAGAGCTGACAGAAGAGAAACAATTGAGTATGGCAGCCTTATTGCGACTTCGGCCAGAGCCGAGTGTTCTGTCACGGGAACTTCAGGCAGAGTGTAAAGTTCCACGGACAGCTTCTCCAGAAGCCCTTCCTTGTGCATTTGGTAGAGACAAAAGCAAGCAGCCCCACTGGCTGAGCTTCTTTGCCGATACACACCTCAAACTGAACCTTACAAGTGTGCGCTACGCTTTTACGAGGAGCCATTGTGTACAACCTGACCGAATAACAGAATATTTTTAGAACTACAAATATTGCCCTGCTGTCATCGTTTCAAATCCCTGTAGAAGTTTTCGTGCGGCCCAACAGCTTCAAGGTAAACCAGCCGAACACATTCATCCAGCGAATAGCCAAGCAAGTACAACTGGCATGAACTGCGAAACTTGTAGACGTACAATGCCGCCAGATCCCCTTTCTTTCGCTCTCCGATTTCAGGGCTTTGCCGTACCTTCTCAACAACACTGTCTACATCAGCAGCGGTGTTGTCGTGAAGCTTTTTGTATTGTCGTGCAAATCTGCGCGTTTGACGGACTGACCAGATCATTGCCTGACACTCCGAGGGACGAATGGTGTCGAGTGCTCCCGTGGTTCTGCAAGCGACGCCAACGACTCTGCAACAAAACTGACCGGCAAATCAGGGTTGTCAAGCGCCGCCCGACCTACCCATGCCCAAAACTCGATCTGTCCTGAAATAGAACGATGCTCAAGTGAGGCATCCTCTCTGGCCTGTTCGTAAAGCTCCTTGTTGATCCTTATTGAAGTGCTTGCCAACATGCTTCTACCTCTTGTTTGATTTGACTACATTTGTGGTAGAAGTATAGATATTATTCTGTGAATATGGAAATGTTCGGCAACCCTTATCCACGTATCAATCGTTCGAGAAGAAGCTCCTGAAGGTCTCTTCTGCCATCAAGAACGCAGTGAATAAAAACCTTGCGATCCAAAATCCGATAAATAATCCGATACGGCTTATAGTGGAGTTCACGATACTCCAGAACGTGGACTCTCTGAAGTTCGGGTGGGCAATGGCCCCGATCAGGAAAATGGCAAAGAGAGAAGCAAGCTTCCTGCAATGCATCAATAAGGGAACCTGCTCGTTCAACCGAATCGTGCCGGGCAACATACTTCCAGATACCAAAAATATCTGCCTCAGCATCCTCAGTCAGAAAAACATCATAGTTCATAACTCCTTCTGTTTTGCGATCTGCTGGCGAATCAACTCAAACGATTCGCTTGCGGGTTTATACCTTCCCTGCTCAATACTCTCTGAACTTTGCGCAAGTATTTTCAGCAAGGCGAGGCTTTCCTGTGTCTCTTCATAGAGATGAACATCCTGCACAATCACCTTTGCTTCACCGTTATGGGTGATAATCATGGTTCCCCTGTTGGCTGAAACCTCCCGAATAACTTCCGAAGCGTGAGTTTTCAAAAAGCTGATGGGCTTGACCGATGCACTGTATTTCATGAGAGTAGAATTCTGTATTGACTATAATAAAGACCTTATAATAGTCAATATCAACCAGCAATCACAAATAAAAAAGCCAACCCGAAGGCTGGCTTTTTTAAAGAATAGAGATGAAGGGCGCTGATTAATACATGCCGCCCATACCACCCATTCCGCCCGGAGGCATTGCTGGCATGTCGGATTTATCTTCCTTGATGTCAGTAATAGCAGCTTCGGTAGTCAAAAGGATACTGGCAACTGATGCAGCGTTCTCAAGAGCGCTTCTGGTTACCTTGGTAGGATCGACAACACCGGCTTCAACCAGGTTTTCGTACTGTTCTGTTCTGGCATTGAAACCAAAATCACCTGTTCCAGCCTTGACCTTCTCAAGCACAACTGCGCCATCGGTGGTGCCTGTGTTGGCAACAATCTGGCGAAGTGGCTCTTCGAGCGCACGGCGGATAATTTCAATACCGGTCTTCTGATCTTCATTGTCTGCAACAGCTCTGTCAAGACCCTTGATAGCGCGGATCAGGGCAACACCGCCACCGACAACAATACCTTCCTGCACAGCAGCGCGGGTAGCGTGCAGCGCATCTTCAACACGGGCTTTCTTCTCTTTCATCTCAACTTCTGTGGATGCGCCAATGTTCAGCACAGCAACACCGCCAGAAAGTTTAGCAAGACGCTCCTGAAGCTTTTCAGTGTCGTAATCAGAAGTTGTTTTTTCAATCTGTCCCTTGATCTCGTTGATGCGAGCCTTGATCAACTCCTGGGTGCCTTTACCTTCGACAATAATCGTATTGTCCTTGTCGACGGTTACGCGACCAGCCTGACCGAGATAGGTGATGGTTGCATTTTCGAGCTTGTAGCCCTTCTCTTCAGAAATAACGGTGCCACCAGTAAGAACAGCGATGTCCTCAAGCATGGCTTTGCGACGATCGCCAAAGCCTGGGGCCTTGACTGCGCAAACTCTCAGGGTACCACGGAGCTTGTTGACTACGATTGTAGCAAGCGCTTCGCCTTCGATATCTTCTGAAATGATAAGCAGCGGACGACCTGACTGTGCTGATTTTTCAAGAATAGGAAGGAGTTCCTTCATGTTGCTGATCTTCTTGTCGTAGATAAGAATCAGCGGATCTTCGAGCTCTGCATCCATGGTCTCGGAATTGGTCACGAAGTAAGGAGACAGGTAGCCACGATCAAACTGCATACCTTCAACAACCTTCAGCTCCGTATCCATTCCCTTGGCCTCTTCAACAGTAATAACACCGTCTTTGCCTACCTTGTCCATTGCTTCGGCAATCAGTTCACCGATTTCAGGATCGTTGTTGGCGGAGATGGTTCCAACCTGTGCAATCTCTTTTTTACCGGAGATGTTGCGGCTGATGTTTCTCAGCTCCTGAACAACCTCTTTCACGGCGCGGTCGATGCCTCTTTTCAGGTCAATCGGACGAGCGCCAGCAGTGACGTTCTTCAGGCCTTCACGGTAGATAGCCTGGGCAAGAACAGTCGCTGTTGTGGTGCCATCACCGGCGACATCGCTGGTTTTTGATGCAACTTCGCGCACCATCTGAGCACCCATGTTCTCGAAAGCATCAGAAAGTTCGATCTCTTTTGCAACGGTCACGCCGTCTTTTGTTGAGGTCGGTGCACCAAATTTTTTGTCGATAAGGACGTTACGTCCGGCAGGTCCTAGGGTAACCTTTACGGCATTGGCAAGTTTGTCAACACCAACTTTAAGTTTTGCTCTGGCTTCAGAGTCAAAAAGAATATCTTTAGCAGTCATTGTTAAGCGTTCCTCCTGGATAAGGTTTTAAAATGTTAGTAACATTAAAGAATGGCAAAGATGTCGGACTCGCGCATGATGAGGTAATCCTCACCTTCAACGCTCACTTCAGTGCCGGAATATTTGCCGTAAAGCACTTTATCTCCAGCCTTCACCTGCATTGCAAGCAATTGACCGCTATCTGCAACTTTACCTGCACCTACTGCAACAACTTCACCATACTGCGGTTTTTCTTTCCCGGTATCAGGAATATAAAGACCGCCTTTAGTTTTCTCTTCCGCCGCTGCAGGCTTAACAATAACTCGATCAGCTAAGGGTTTCAAGTTCATTGTCTTCTCTTTTTTGGGTTTTTGATTGAAATAGTAAGATACTATAGAACGTAATTCATGCTTTTAGCACTCAAACAAGGAGAGTGCTAAAAGAACAGCTCAATAATAATAAAAATACTCACCCATCCAAAAAAAATAATGACACCGTCATTCTATAAGACCATCGGGAAAGTCACCATGGAAAAGCTGACAAGTATCCGATCGAAAATGCAGGACGACACGGCAACTGTCGAAGACCGGCAGCTCGCGGTTCTGTTGCAGGAAATCGAGTCGCTTGCTAAAAACCGGCTTTCGGTAACCGAAAATGAAACCGAGTTCAGCAAAGGAAAAACGGTATGGGTTGAACGCACGGCACAGTCACACTTCCCGCATATCAGGCTTCATGGCGGCATGCATGGGGACGACCCCATAACATGATGAAGAGCCAGTTCAGCAGTCGAACGAGGGCTTGAGATATCTGCCGGTCAGAGAATCCTCCCTGGCCGCAATCTCTTCGGGCGTCCCTTCGGCAACAATACAACCACCTTTATCCCCCGCACCCGGCCCGAGATCGATAATCCAGTCAGCCTGCTTGATAATATCAGGGTTGTGTTCAATAATGATAAGGGTGTTCTTCTGTTCCAGAAGTTTTTCAAAACAGCGGATCAGCTTGTTGATATCCTCAAAATGCAAACCGGTCGTTGGCTCATCGAAAATAAAAAGGGTGTGCGCCACATCGGCATGGGCAATGAAACTTGCCAGCTTGAGGCGCTGGGCCTCACCTCCTGAAAGCGTGCTTGACGACTGACCCAGCCGGATATAACCAAGTCCTACCTCGTCAAGCACCATAAGTTTTCTTGCAATCCCCTTCTCGTTGCTGAAAAAAGTAATAGCCTCCTCTACCGTTATGTCGAGCACCTCGGCAATGGACATGCCGTGGTACTTCACTTCAAGAGTATCGGGTTTGTATCGCAAGCCGCCGCAATCTTCACAAACAGCCTCTATGTCAGCAAGAAACTGCATCTCAATGTGAACACTTCCTTCCCCGGCACATGTTTCGCAACGGCCTCCCGGAATGTTGAAAGAAAAATATCCGGCTTTCCAGCCCTTTTGCCGGGCATCGCTCGTCTGCGCAAACAGATTGCGAATGTCGTCAAATATTTTCAGGTAGGTGACGGGATTACTGCGGCTTGATTTTCCAATGGGGGACTGGTCAACGTGCTCAACACGATCAACAAGCCATGTTCCTGAAATCGAACGGTGGGTTCCTGCATTCTCTTTCAATGCACCCTTTTCCTTCATAATACCCTTGTTGAGAATATCATTAACCAGGGTGGACTTGCCGGATCCGCTCACACCGGTAACACAGGTCATGACACCAAGAGGAAAGCGAACATCAATATTTTTCAGGTTGTTCTGCATGGCGCCAGTAATTTCGATGCAGGAGCTGAAATCAGGCGTTCTGCGAAGCTCCGGCACAGGAATGCGTTTGGTACCATTCATATATTGGGCTGTAAGGGAGGTACCTGTTGCCTTCATTTCTGTTACCGAACCATGAAAAACAACGTCGCCACCAAGACGCCCGGCATAAGGGCCAAGATCAATAACTTCATCAGCCGCTTCTATAATTTCACGGTCATGCTCAACAACCACGACAGTATTGCCGAGATCACGCAACTTCCTGAGCAGCGTGATCAGTCGCGCCGAATCGCTCTGATGGAGCCCGATGCTTGGCTCATCAAGAATATAGATTGCCCCGACCAGCGGAGAACCCAGTGAGGTTGAGAGGTTGATGCGCTGAAACTCCCCGCCACTCAGGGTGTGCGTCAAGCGATCAAGTGAAAGGTAATTCAATCCCACATCAAGCAGATAGCCGAGACGCTTGATGATTTCCTGTAAAATAACTTCAGCCACCTTGCGGTCGAAAGGTGAAATATCGAGATTTTTGAAAAAATCGGAAGCCTCTGAAATATTCATTCGAGAAACCTCTCCAATATGACGTCCAGAAACCCTGACAAGCCGCGCATCAGGATTAAGACGGCTCCCTTCACAATCAGGACAGACCGCATAACCGCGATAGCGACTTAAAAAGACCCTGAAGTGCATTTTGTAACCGGCCTCTTTCTCTATTTCAGCAAAAAAATGCCGGATACCCATATAACGTCCATCTGGACTACCCTTCCAGATAACCTCTTTTTGAGTGTAGGAAAGCTTTTCATAAGGAACATCGACAGGAATGCCCATATCTTCTGCTCGATCAAGAAGCTCACGGAGATTCCAACGGTATTTTTCTGAATTCCAGCACGCGATGGCACCTTCTTTAATCGAAAGTGACTTGTCCGGCACGACAATATCCTCATCAATACCGGCAATACGTCCAAAGCCCTGACAGGTTGTGCAGGCACCTATTGGTGAATTAAAGGCAAAAAGCTGAGGAGAAGGCTCCTGATATTCAATGCCATTCAGTTCGAGTCGGTCGCTGAAAAGCCAAGTTTTACCTCCAACAACCTTAAGAACCGCATCCCCTCCCGATTCATTGAAACAGCTCTCCGCTGCCTGCGACACCCTACTGAAAACCTTGTCATCGCGCCGCGCCACAAACCGGTCAACAAGTACAAGAAGGGTGGCACGCTCGGATATCGGCATTTCAAGCACCTGCTTGCATGCCGCATCCTGGTTGAGATCAAGAATCTCATCCCCTGCGACAACCCTGAAAAAACCTTTTTTCAGAAGATTCGCAATTTCATCCTGCACTGAACAGTTATGATGTCCTGCATCCTGATGGGCGGGAAAAAAGAATCCTGCATAAAATTTTGTTCCCTCCTCAAAGAAACCTGCATGCAAGCTCACGTCGTCGGGAGTATGCTTCAGAACCAGCTCATTGGTGTCGCGAGAATAGATTTTGCCAATCCGGGCATAGAGCAAACGGAGATAGTCATAAATTTCCGATACCGTCCCAACTGTTGAGCGGGGGTTTTTCGGGATTGGTTTCTGCTCGATAGCAATGGCGGGAGCAATTCCTTCAACACTTTCGATATCAGGGCGGGGCATGCGTTCAAGAAACTGCCGCACATAAGCAGACAGTGATTCAACATAGCGGCGATGACCTTCAGCATAAAGGGTATCGAAGGCGAGACTTGATTTACCCGATCCGCTGACCCCCGTCAACACAACAAATTTGTTTCGAGGAATACAAACCGAAATATTTCGGAGATTATGGGTATTGATGCCTTTGAGGATAATATCCGGCAGACTCGTTTCAGCAACGGCTGAATTCCTGAGCCTATTAATGGTCATAATGAAGTGTCATCTGGTTTCAGGTAAAGATCGAACGGGAAGTGCTTCAAAAAGAATGCCACCAAACCCTGTGATAATAAACACAGAATGAAGCTCATCAAAATAAGTTTTTTGCTGAGAGGTGCTCATGGGACTATTTGCTGCAAGAGCGAGTAAATGGTGGTGGCCCCCAAAAGATCCTGGATTTTAAGTTGCAGAGAGCCCATATAACCACGGTGATGGCAAGAAGAAAATACCTCACAACTTTCCGCAGTCACACCACAGCGCACCAGATGCGGCTTTCCTTCAATGGCAAGCGCAATATCAGCAACAGTGATTTCAGCCGTCTCCCTGCCAAGGGTATAACCGCCTTTCACACCCTGAACTGAAGAGGCGATACCTGCCCGCTTGAGGCTCTGCATAGCCTTGGAGAGAAATTCCTGTGAAAAGCCAATATCATCAGCCATCTCCTTGACGGTAACGACCCTGCCCCGACCCTTCGTTGCCAGATAGGTAACCGCATGAAGCCCATATTCAAATTTTCGGGAAACCTGAAGCATATTTATAGGGATATTTATTAAGCGGATGAAGCAATATCGTTCAATTATTGTCTTTTTAACGGGTATATTGGCCTATAAGTTTTTTCCACTCTGAATATTTCACCGATTTATATTATGAGCAACACGGCGAAAGATCAATATTTTCTATGGCAATTATCTCCTGAAAACGAAGCCAAAATTCGTTACCAGGAATTCGGAAAGGAAAACTCTGAAAAAACACCTCTTCTGTTTCTGCACGGGTATGGCGGAATGATAGAACACTGGGATCTGAATATTCCGGCGTTTGCCCGTGAACATAAAATCTATGCCATGGATTTGATCGGGTTCGGCAAATCACAAAAACCTAATATACGCTACTGTCTCGAACTGTTTGCATCACAAATCGAAACGTTTCTCTTGCTGAAAAAACTTGATTCAGTCATTATTGTAGGCCATTCTATGGGGGCAGCAAGCGCAGTCTACTTAGCCCACCATCAGCCCGAAAAAGTTAAGGCACTTGTGCTTGTCAACCCCTCCGGACTTTTTGGAGACACGATGGATGGAATGAGCAATCTGTTTTTCGGACTCGTCGCATCACCTCTTATTGGCGAGATGCTTCTTGCCGCTTTTGCAAATCCTGTTGCCGTGGGTCAGAGCCTCATGCCAACATATTTTAATCAGAGCAAGGTTGATGACAAGCTGATCAACCAGTTCACCACGCCACTCCAAGACAAAGGAGCGCAGTTCTCTTATCTTTCGCCCTCCAAACGACCGCTCGATTTCAGGCTCGATCACCTTCCAAAACCTTGCAATTATAAAGGGCCAGCCTTTCTTGTCTGGGGAGCAGAAGATGTAGCTCTCCCGCCTTACAAGATTATCCCTGAATTTCAGCAGCTCCTTCCACAGGCAGGCGCCTATATCATCCCCAAAGCATCACACTGTGTCCACCACGATGCCCATGAAGAGTTTAACAACCGGCTCTCGCTGATCCTTGACCTTATTGAGGGAACCCCATGAGGAGAACTAATTTGCTCCTTTCCCTGCTTTGACACTGATATTGCTCCATGGAGCTTTAAGACCAATTTGGACAGCATAGCTCCGAAACTGCCCGAACGGAATCCACTGGAAGCTTGTCTGCCAGCAATGAAGATCGCGATTAAGACAGAGCAGGGGAAACGCCAGTTTTCCGTTTTGAAGATCGTACCCGGTATTCAACAACACCTGCCAGTCTTTTGACAACGACGCTGTTGCCGATGTATTGATCAGCGACGTTGTGACTGGCACAAGCGGATTGCTCCTGTCAGATTGCAGAAAAAGGGAAAACTGAAACTGCCAGGGCTGTCGGTAATCAATACGGCTGAAGTAGTTCGAATTAAAACGGTCAAGAAATATTGACTGTGAGGCATTCGGCATTACAAGTAACGGGGTTGTTGGCACCAATGGCAACGAAGAAGATGCAGATTCAGGGCTCCCTTGAATACTTAGACTCATGTTCAAAAATCCCTTTATAAAACGAAATATTCCGTTACCATCATCACTGTTGAAGCGATTGATTCTGTCGCCGGTCAACGGATCATAACTGTAGATATCATACATGGCACCTGAACTGAAAAGAAGGTTCGGCGACAAAACATTGCTTGATGCCGTAAAGATCAGCGGCGCCAGATGAAGAGTATCAGCATTAAAATTGTAAGCCGTCGACGCATTTAAGGTGAGGAGCTGGATTGTCTGTTCTCCAGCAAGAGAACCTCCCGCAGGCACAGAGGACTCAGAACCCCTTCTTTTACCTTGAAGAAGATTTTTCAGAGAAATACCAACGGTACTTTGCCCTTCAGGCATCCCTGCGTCAATAGTATTGTCGAGCCGGTTGAACAGTTGAGGATCGGTCCAGTCATAGATGTTCTGATAGCAATTATACAGATTCCCGGAAAACGCCGGGTTCCATCGATAGGTGATGGTTGGAATAAAGGTATGGCGCAACGCATGAAGCCCAAAAAGATTATCAAGAAACCCGGACTCAAGGGTACCATAAAGCCTTGTGCTCGCATCAACAGCAAACACTGTTGTTGAAACGTCCTTGTTCGCACCATCCGGGGACAAGGAGTGTATAAAGGTTACTCCTGGATTAACATTGAAATAACGGAACAGGGTTGATTGCACGCGAAGAGGAACAAACACCGTTGTGCCACTGTTCATCCCGTTGTTATAGAATCCAGAGACCGGTTGCGATGTTTGCAAGGTGAGTCCCTGTGTAAAAAGTGCCTTGGAACCTTGCGCAAATTCACGGTAGTACCCCAACTCTAAATTGGCATTTCCTGCATAACCAGAAGAAGCCTGCGATGTTGACATCCCACTAAAGGATGTTCCTGTCGATAATGAAACATTCGATCTCCAGTCGTCAACAGGAAATTCAGAACGAAAGGGATACATACGGTTCTGATAGAACGACGCATCAATGGACTGGCTGGCATTGTGAGTACTCAGATCTTCGGAACGATTATAGGTAATCGCGGCAATACTGTTCTCTTCGTTGAAGGTTTTTGCCAGAGCCGCTCGAGCATTGGATTGCTGAGTTACCATGGCTATCGAATTCATCGAATTCAGATCGTAACCCTTTGGTGCGCCCTGAAGCTGTATGTTAACATCAAATCTGGTCGAAGAATCGAAAACCTGGTTGTAGATAATTTTCGCGTTCCAGTCACTGTATGTGGGATACTTTTTGTACTCTCCTGAAATCTCACCCGAAAAACTGTTTGTTTTTATATAGCGGAACCTTTCGCCAAGGCGCCAACCTCCATTAAACGATATGTCCCCGTCAAGCCTCAAATCCATCTGATCATCAATGGCCCAGAAATAACCAAAATTCGACAAATAGTAACCCATACTGCTGTTATTGCCGAGACCGGGCATGAGAAAACCCGACGATCGCGCTTCATTTAATGGAAAAATCATATAGGGCAGCGCCAGAATCGGGAACGCGGGCAGACGGGCAGAAAAAATCTCCGGCCTGATATACATAATCAGAGGCTTTGCAATAATCCTCTTTTCAGGAATAACCGTCATCTGAGAGGAGGTAAACCAGTAATGAGGTGACTGATTATCACAAGTAGTGAACGTGCCATCACTGATGTTCAGTTCACCGTTTTCCTGCCGTGTAACATGCTCTCCGCTAAAAATAATTTGTTTGGAAGACGACAAAACATTCGTCGTCTCTCCACGTTTGGTTTTTAAATTGTAGGTCATTGTTTCTGCATTGAAACTCCCCTGCCGATCACTAAAGACAGCGGGCTCTGCAGCCTTATTTGAGGAGTCCGCAATGCCGAAAGCATGAAACAAAGAGGTATTGAGGTCGATAATAATTTTCGGCGCTTTGACACTGGTATCTTCTTGATCGATTCTGGCCTTCCCCCACAATTCCATTGTTCGCCCATCGATGTTGTAGATCACCGAATCCCTGGCAGCAAACAGCACCGTACTTGTAAGACCTCCCCCTCCGGTAAGCGAATCAACAGGCTCGACTGGATTGAGCTTTGCCGACTTTTCAGCAGCAGACAACCGTCCCCACCACAAAAGAGGAACTGCCAACAAAACAAGGCAGAATATGGTAAGAAACGAGGTTTTTAGTCTGATAAACGTCAATGCGGTAATGCTCCGGTACAGTATTGTGTATGCTCGCTTATTAAAGTTGAATATATTATTTTATTAATCGTGCGGTCAGTGTTTTCTGCAAAGAGTCTTTGATTGCAGGCACTGCAACCACTCTGTTGACAATTCTTTAACTTTTTCTCTTCCATGGCGCCGACACTTTATTCCGCTCCCGATTCCTCAGGACATTTCGGCTGTTTCGGTGGCAAGTTTATCCCTGAAACACTTGTTAAAAATGCCGCTGATCTTGAATCAGAGTACCTCAGGGCAAAAGATGACCCCACCTTTCAGTCAACTCTTGCGCAACTCCTCCGTGATTATGTCGGGAGACCAACCCCTCTGTATCATGCCGAACGATTGAGCAGAACTCTGCAAGGAGCGCAAATTTATCTCAAACGGGAAGATCTCTGCCATACCGGCGCTCATAAAATCAATAACGCACTCGGCCAGGTACTGCTTGCCCGGCGCATGGGCAAAAAAAGGGTTATTGCAGAAACCGGCGCCGGGCAGCACGGGGTAGCTACAGCAACCGTCTGCGCTCTTTTCGATCTTGAATGCGTCGTCTATATGGGTGAGGAGGATATCCGGCGGCAGGCACCGAACGTTGCACGCATGAAACTGCTTGGTGCAGAGGTTCGTCCAGTCGGGAGTGGCTCAAAAACCCTGAAAGATGCAACAAGTGAAGCAATCCGCGACTGGATGAATAATCCTGAAGAGACCTTTTACATTATCGGCTCGGTTGTCGGCATGCACCCCTATCCCATGATTGTGCGTGATTTTCAGGCCGTCATAGGGCATGAAACCCGTTCACAGATTATTGCCCAGGCAGGAAAACTGCCCGATGTCATCACCGCATGCGTTGGCGGAGGCAGCAATGCCGTCGGCATGTTTTATGAATTTCTGAACGATGCCGCTGAGATTGAACTTGTTGGCGTTGAAGCGGCTGGCGAAGGGCTTCAGGGACGACATGCAGCCTCCCTGACACTGGGCAAACCAGGTGTTCTTCACGGCGCACTGACAAAACTTCTGCAGAATGAAGACGGACAGGTGCAGGAAGCCCACTCCATCTCCGCCGGTCTTGATTATCCCGGTGTTGGCCCTGAACACTGCTATCTTCAGGAACTCGGACTGGTCACCTACACCTCCGTGACTGACAGTGAAGCGCTTTCTGCTCTTGAGACGCTTGCCAAAACCGAAGGTATTATCTGTGCACTTGAATCTGCCCATGCCATGCATTACGCCATCACCAGAGCTCCCGGCATGGAAATAGATTCCATTCTTGTCGTTAATCTCTCGGGCCGCGGCGACAAGGATATGGAAACCATAATTCGGGAACTTTCTCTCTAAAAAAATTGCACCAAGAAGTTGCACAGAAAAAAAATATCTTTATATTTGTCACTCATTAAGCGGGAATAGCTCAGTTGGTAGAGCACAACCTTGCCAAGGTTGGGGTCGCGAGTTCGAGTCTCGTTTCCCGCTCAAAAAGACCGCAAATAAAAAAGCCTCTGAATCCAACAGAGGCTTTTTTATTTGCGGTCTTTTTCACTTTTAGAGGTGCCAAAGTGGTTAAATCGGACGCTCTCGAAAACCGTTGTGCACTTCGGCATCAACCCTTTTATCAGACACCTGTTTCCCGTTATTGTCCCAAGAGTTGGAAATGCTTTTCCCAAGCTCCAGAATTCCGGAAAATGGCTGGACCTTGAAGTAAGTGCCGAAACCAAACAAGAGGGAGAGCACCAGGATCACAAGGAGTTCGCCGGGACTCTGTAATCCCGTTTTTGCCTTGCTTTTCAGATAAGAGAAAAAAGCTTTCCAGTTGATAAAGAAAAGATGGCAGAGAGAAAGTATGGAAAAAGTAAATCCAAAAATGATATGCTGGTTTTGCCAGGCTGGTTTGCTCAGTCCGCATAATTCCCACATAAAACCGGGAGCTCTGCCCGGGAAAATATAGAGAATAACTCCAGAAACGAGAATCATGAGGAAAGAGAGAAAAAGCCCGAAACTGGTAAATGACCGCCAATTGAAAGATCGATTCATGGTATGCCTTTGATTATTTGTTTATTTCTTACATGTCTGCTATAAAGTGGGACGACCTTTTTGTTCTTTCCTTGCGGGGCAATCGTGGTAGTCGTGAGAATTTCCGGCTATTCGGTGAGAATGTATCCAGATCTTTGAGCCTCTGGCCGGAAACGCCGGGCTCCAGTTCGGCAGAAAAGGAGGTAATATGCCGAGCTGGAGCTCGGCGTTCCCAGACTGCTTTTGCGTTTAAAGATGGTTATAACATTTGATCAGATTCATGCTCAGATAATAAACTGCAAGGTAATTGATTGAGATTTTCATAAATTCACTGCCACTATAAAGATGAAATGATCACGTCTTGAAAACTGAAATCATCAAGAAAAGCATAAAGACACAAGCCAGGCTATTATAAAACATACGGAGAGGTGCGAGAGTGGTTGAATCGGACGGTCTCGAAAACCGTTGTGCGCTTCGGTGTACCGTGGGTTCGAATCCCACCCTCTCCGCAGAACGATAGTCCAGCACTATCCCATATAGTCCGAAAAGCCCTGTAAAATCAGGGCTTTTCTTGTTTTTAGGTCTACCCTTGTTTATATTTGTTTTGTGAAATCAAAGTTTTTTTGTGGTGTTTTTGGGGGTATGATACCACAGAACGTTTTCGGATACCACCAAAACAATATTTGAGCCCATGCCTAAACGGATAGCGCCTCTTTCTGAGGTACGAGTTAACAAGGCCAAACCAACAGACAAGGAATACAAAATTTCGGATGGTGGTGGCCTGCACCTGCTGATCACTCCAAGCGGGGGTAAGCTCTGGCGCTTGAAATATCGTTTTGATGGAAAAGAAAAGTTGCTTGCCTTTGGAAGCTATCCCGAAATTTCTCTGGCGATAGCACGGCAAAGGCGGGAAGAGACTCGAAAACTTTTGGCATTCGGTCAGGATCCTGGAGAGGCAAAAAAGGCTGCAAAAAGAGCGGCTGCCATTGAGGCTACCTCTGCTTTTGAGTTGGTCGCTCATGAGTGGTATGAAAAGAATGAAGCGGTTTGGTCTGCTGGTCATGCTGCCACCGTTAAAGGCAGGCTCAATAAAGATGTTTTTCCTGCATTTGGCAGTAAGCCGGTTAGTGCTATTACGGCTTCGGATGTTCGGGCTATGCTTTTGAAGATAGAGGCGCGTGGTGCTTCTGAAACTGCTGTCAGGATTAAAATCATTTGTGGGCAGGTGTTTCGGTATGCCGTGGCAACAGGAAGGCTGGAACATGACCCTTCGACAGCTTTAAAGTCTCATGAGATATTCCGGAAGCGCGTCACCCGGCACCATGCCGCTATTACGGATCCGAAGGCATTGGCTCCTCTGTTGATGGCGATTGATGAGTATCAGGGAACCTTTGTCGTGAAATCGGCTCTGCAATTAACTCCCCTGCTGTTTGTCCGCCCTGGCGAACTTCAGAAAATGGAGTGGTCTGAACTTGACTTTGAGGCTGCTTTGTGGTCTATCCCTGCTGATCGCATGAAGATGAAGCAGCCGCACGTTGTGCCGCTTGCCAAACAGACCCTGAAGATTTTTAAGGCACTTCAACTGGTGACTGGCTCCGGGCGCTATATTTTTCCTGGCCGGACAAGTTCACGCCCCATAAGCAATAACAGCGTCAATGCTGCTCTTCGATACCTTGGTTTCGACAGGGACACGGTAACCGGTCACGGGTTCAGAGCGACAGCTCGAACGATTCTGGATGAAGTGCTGGGCTTCCGTGTTGATCTGATCGAACACCAGTTGGCTCATGCTGTCAGGGATCCGAATGGACGCGCCTATAATCGCACCTCCTTTATTGATGATCGCTGTCAGATGATGCAGGCATGGGCGGATTATCTGGATACTCTGAAAGCCGGTCCGAAGAGTGCTGCTCTGGATGCTTTGCCTACTCTCCCTTTGTTTAAGACTACAAAATAATTATCTCTTTTTTTCTGTTCCTGTACTACGTTGAGCAAGCATATATTTGCTGAGTTTTTTATACTTTCCAAGTACATCGAAACGTTTTAAAAAATATTGGCGCGTGTGGTATGGGGGTGGTTCAGGCAAGTGATGAGGATATTCGGTTGGGGGTATCCTCTGCTCTGCTGGCATTGCTGGAAGGGCAAGGTTCGGAACGGGATTTTGCGGCAACAGCGGAATATGTTCCTACAGAGCAAGAGCTGGTTATGGAGCTTTGTAATGCGAGGGGGTGCAATTGGCGATTAGCTTCGATGATGTCAGGGGTTGACGCCAGTTGGAATGGAAATGCTGTTGGCCCTTACTGGCCGTTCATGCGCGGCATGGATAATTTCCCTGAGATTCCGTTGTTTCACATGCTGACGCCCAATGAATGGAGGGAGAAACCTCTGGCATTTATTTTGAGGCAGATCCGGTCAAGCCCTACAGTGTATAGGAATATTGTTGTGTATAGTGTTGACCGATATCGAATAGCGGCGCGAAAAAGGCTGACGGGGATTGCTCAAGGCAAATGGATTGATGCGGATGAGCTTGATAAGAGCGCTCCAATGAAGCGGCAGGCGCTTGAAGAACGATACTTCCGGCTGCTCAATGCTGAATCATTACACCGTAGTGACATTGCTACTGATTTTGATGCGGAACAGGAATGTTACCGCTTTCATCCTGATACTGTAGAGCATATCGCTCCGCTTCTTACTACGGCAGACTTGATAAGAAAGGTTCTGGCTCTCCAGACATTGCAGCAGCTCCTTGATGAAGCCGTGGAGAACAGAGTGGAGACGATGCCTGCGACCGGGTTCACCACTTCGACACCTGGGGGAAGGGAGGCAACAGCAGAACGTCCTGAAAACCAGAAAAGAAAAATCCCTGATTTTAAAAAGAATCGAAGCTGGACTCAGTTTGTTCAGAATAAAGCGATCCTGGATGAATTCAGGCAAATTTGCCATGAGGAGGGATGTACCAACAAAAAACAACTTGTGGATGAGTTTTGGCTTCTCCACGGAAAGGAGCTGGATGGAAAGAAATCTGGTCTTTATGGTGCCTGTTGTAATAATGAAAAAGCAAACAAATTTCTGGAACAAACAATCAGTGAGCACAAAATGGCGAAATAAGCAAACTGCAAACGATCATAAAGCGTTTTGTGAACGTAATATACTGTATATTAATGAGTAAGCAATAACTTCATTGTATGTTATTTGTGTAGCAATAATGCTATGCAACTTTAACACGTGATACAATGAGTACTGTTGATCCCCTTCAGAAGCCGAAAAGGCAGTTTCTCAACCTTGATAGTTTGGTTGAGTTCGCCGTGCAGGTTTATGACCTGCCAATTTCCCGGATTTCAATTTATCGAGCAGTGAAAAGTAAAAGTTTGCCTTCGTTCAAGGTGAATGGGCGATTGCTTTTCAGGATTACCGACGTTGAGCAGTGGATTGAGGGTGCCTCTGAGAAAAAGGGAGGTGCGTGATGAATGTCTCAAAATTCTATCGGCTTCGAGAAATTATCGGGGACCGCAAACTGGGAATCCCTGGTATTGTGCCGGTCTCACGGGCAGCATGGTATGCTGGTATTAAAAATGGGCGTTATCCAAAACCCGTCAAACTCTCTGAAAAGACTGCTGCATGGCGGGTATCTGATATTGAGGTGTTGGTCGAAAGACTGAATAAGGGGTGTTGGAACGAACAGGTGGAGGAATAGGAGCCGAATAAAAAAGCCCTGCGTGAGAGGAGGGACACTCTATGAGTGACGCACATGATTCAATCGGGCTGCAGGCTGCCCGGTTGCGGGAGGCGAGAGTAACAAACAGGGCGAAACAAACGGCCAACAGTCATGGACGTTACGGTACCGATGCGGAAGAGGTGTTAAAAAGTGCGGCTCCGGTGTTCCCTCTTGAGGTTTTTCCTGAAGCTTTGCAGGTGATGACGAGGGAGGCTGATGAGCGGCTGAATTATGGCATTGCGTTTACGGGTTGTTCGATGTTGTTTGCTGCTGCGTCGGCTATCGGGAATTCGTGTGTGGTGGAGATGAATCCGGATTGGATGGAGGGAGTGACGTTATGGATGGTGTTGGTCGGGCATACGGGGAAGGGAAAGGGCCATGCGTTGAAACGGGTGCTGAAAGAGATTGAGCTGCAGGATGCCTCACGATATTCGGTGTGGGTGGAGGAGATGAAGAGGTATAAGCGGTCATTGGAGCAGTTTAACCGGGAGAAGAAAAAGGAGCTGGTGAGCGATGCTGATGAACCGGAACTGCCGATCTGGAAAAAAGTTATTCTGTCGGATGTGACGCCGGAGAAGATGGGCCGGGTTCATGCTGATAATCCTCGAGGAATTTGCCTGCATGTGGATGAGCTTGCCGGTTGGCTGCAGACGTTTAACCGATATAATGTCGGGAATGCTCAGAAGAGTTATAACACGGCGTGGAGCCGGAGCCCGCTGATTATTGACCGGGTCGCGGCTGGGTCGATCAGGATTGAGGCGCCGTGCATTATGGTTGGCGGAACGATTCAGCCAAGAATTTTGCCGGAGCTGATGGCAGAGAACCGGGGTGATGACGGGTTTACGCATCGGTTGCTCTTTTGCTCTCCGGATGCGGAGGCAAAACCCTGGAACCGGGAAGATTATGACAAAAGTATTTTCAGTCGATGGGATGGGGTTATGCGAACCTTGTTGGCGCTCCCTTATGAGGTTGGTGATGTTGTTCTTCCGCAGGTGCTGAAATTTAAACCTGATGCGAAAGCTTTGCTGCATGATTGGCAGGGCATTTTGACAAAAAAAGCCAACCTTTGCCGCAGTGCCTATATCAAGGGTGTGTATGCAAAGATTGGGCAGTATGCCATTCGTCTCTCTCTGATTATGCAGATGGTCCGGTATGCCTGCCGTGAGGGCAGCAAGGAACAGATCAGCATCGAATCGGTACACTGTGCGATAACGTTGGCCGAGTATTTCAAGGCGAGTCACCTTCAAATTTTTGAGGAGATTGAGAGCCATTCGCCTCTGGATGACTTGTCGGAGGAGAAGATACACCTGTACCATGCCTTGCCGGAGCTGTTCAAAAAGTCGGAGGGTCTGGCGATTGCAACAACGATGAACATGGCGCCAAGGACGTTTGAGCGGTTTGTTCTGAACAAGGTGTTTTTCAAAAAGAAGCGCTGGGGGGAGTATGCGAAACAGCTTTAAAGAAGATACCCCTGGCGGAAGTGGCGAAAGTGGCGGAGAAATTGGGATGTTGTTGCTTTTCCTACCGTTGCAGGGATTGCATTTCGCCATCATTTCGCCACTTTCGCCACCATGTTGCCACCATGTCGCCAACAGGTGAAGTTATGGAAACCGTTCATGGAAAAGGCGTTACGGGGTTTTCCGCCAGTTTCGCCAGTTTCGCCACTTTCGCCACCACCGGTAAAGTTCTGAAGCAATGAACGGGTTCTGCGATGGCGAAAACCAGCCTGACGGAAGGGTGCTGGTGTCGTTCAGCCAGCATCAGGCGGAGGGGTTCCGGTCGGAACGGATTCTGTTTGACCGGGTTGAGGGAATGGTGCGGTTTAAGGGGAATTATTCGGCAACGGCGTTCAGGGAGGAGTATCGGGATGGGGAACATGCGTTGCCGGGTCAGGAGCTGATTATCTTGGATTTTGATGACCGGTATTCGATTGGTGAGGCGATGCTTGATTTTGCCGAGTATGTGGGGCTGATTGCAACCACGCGGAACCATTTGCGGGAGAAGCATGGGGTGGTGGCTGAGCGGTTCAGGGTGATTCTGCCGACGGATAAACCGATTATGCTTGAGCGTGAGGCGTTCAAGGTGATGATGGCGGAGGTGATGCGCCGGTTTGTTCATGCTGATCCGGCGTGCAAGAATATTGACCGGATGTATTACGGCTTTCCTGAAGCGGAGGTTTACTACCTGGAGGGGGGGCGGCTTTTTGACTGGGAGTGGTTTTATCGGGCGGCAATGGTGAGGCTGCATGAGAGGGAGTGGCTAAGGAGAGGAAGGGAGCGACGGGCAGAGAGTGAGGCGTCGCTTCAAAAAAGCTACAGGACGTTTTTTCTGAACCGGTTTGTACCGGGGAACAGGAATAATGCGCTGTTTCAGCTCGCCTGCTGGATGAGGGATGATGGGATTGTTGAGCTGGAGCAGTTGTTATGGGAGTTAAACAATGGATCGGGGTGTCCGCTTGATGAGCATGAAGTGAGGCGGATTCTCCGACGGGTAGAGTGAGCTGACGGATTATTGACCAACTCTTTTTTTGATGGTGTCTACAAGCTTGTTGAGTTCGAAAAGCTCTTTGTTGATGTCGATGGTGGCCGTTTGGAGCTGCTGGATTTTTTCGGTGCACTGGGTAAGCATGACGGTCAGGGTCTGGTCGGGTGGCGGTGGTGGTAGTTCCGGGGCTCCTTTTTTACCGTAGAGAATGTAGTTGACGTCAATACCGACGGCTTCGAGTTTTTCGCGCAGGATGTTGCCGATGCGGTTTTTGCCGGTGACGTAGGCGTTAATATAGGAGGAGTCTTTGGCTCCTATGGCCTGGCAGAGTGCCACTTGGGTTTTGAATTTCTTCTTTATCTCTCCCTTGAGGCGTTTGGCTTCGTCGGTGTACGCGCCTGATACAGGCATATCTTTACCTTTAATCCATTATTTTGCTTACCTTTGATAGATAATTATATCCAATATTGAGAATAAAAGCAAACAAAGAGTACGAAAGATAACGAATGATAAGGATAAGCACGGGAACGGGCGGAGGGAAAAAATGGATAGTTCTTTCTCTATTTTCCCATTTTCCCGTATAAAAAAAGGTATGCGATGCCGGCAGCGAAGATTACAGAAGAGGTTACCCGGTGCATTAGTGAGGCGCTTGGTGCCGGGCATTACCGGGAGGTGGCTTGCAAGCTTGCGGGTATTGACCGGCGGACGCTGTTGAATTGGCTGAAGCGGGGTGAGCGGGAGCGGTCTGGTTTGTATCGGGATCTGTACCTCGCGGTTGAAAAAGCAGAGGCGAAGGCGGAGGTGTTTCACCTGAAGAATATTGAGACGGCTTCGGTGAAGAACTGGTTTGCATCAGCGTGGTTTCTTGAGCGGAAGCATCCTGAGCGATGGGGCAAGCGTGAGGCTCCTCTGGAGGATGATCGGGAGCGGGATGAGGTTGTGGTTATTGGGTAGAGGATGTTGTTTCTGGTGTATATTTGTATAAATTGAACGTCACTCAGGGTTTTTGCTGCTCAAATAACTCTTCTGCTGGTATGGAAACTATAGGTAAAATTGCGATTTTCATTGGCAGTTTCGCAATTTGTACAGAAGTTTATATTCATTTAATTTTACGCAACCCGCGCCCTAATATACCCTTAGCTAAGCTAGGTAACATCGCTATTATCATTGGTATTTTCGCAATTTGGTCAGGATACACCCTACAACCTGATATACCCAAAAGCGAAAGAATAGGTTGTGCAATATCCAAAAGCGAAAGAATAGGTTGTGCAATACCCAAAAGCGAAAGAATAGGTTGTGCAACCGCCGCAGTGCCCCATCTATCCGCTAATGATTCAACTTTGATTGCAGAGCGTGAAAAATATAGTGCAAAGCTTAAGAAAGCATCATATTCGTTTAACACACCCACTTCTGTCAAAATTGATACTCCATTTACAATATATTTCCTATTAAATCCTCTGGATACACCTCAAAAACTGGCGAATAAACTGAGACGCAAAGTCTGGCATGAACCTTTTGGGAAAGAGCAAAAAATAGAGGCCGACCAAACAAAATGGAGTGCTAAAATGCGCGTCACGTTGACTGGTGAAGATTTTGAGATTACCCCAACTGAAGGAAAAACATTTGATGGTATAAAAACGCCTTCTACCTATAAGGAGACCTCTTGGAGCTGGCGCATACAGGCTAAAAATGTTGGCGAGGCGCTTCCGCTCTATCTCAATGTATGGTGTGAGTTACCTCAAGAGCTTGGAGGGCCTATGGAAATGATCCCTACATTAAACAGATATATCCGTGTAGATGTTACTCCGATATGGGTATTAAACACTTATTGGGAAAGGTGGAAATGGATTCTTGGGGGTATTGGTGCTGCACTTGTAGCTGCTTTTGGATTGTGGTGGAAGAGCAGACACCCCGAGGGTACAACAAGTTGATTTTTTGGTGTTCATCTGAAAAGTATTTTCTGTTCACAATCTTCCCGCTTTGATTACTTTCTTGTTATTCACAACTGCTGTGGAAAACTGGAGGCTCAAAGTGAGATGTGTGTTGTCGGTTATGAGGAGGGAAAGGAGGGTTTGGGCACGGGAGGTTTCCGTGCCCTTTTTGGTTGTGGGGGTTATTTGGGGATCAGGCCGTGTGAGAAGAAGCTGAAGTGTTGGTTGTTGCCGATGATGATGTGATCGAGAAGGTTGATATCGAGAATATTGCCTGCTTCGATGAGCTTGGTAGTTACCTCTTTGTCGGCTTTGCTGGGCTCGGGGTTCCCGGATGGGTGGTTGTGAACGACCATGATTGAATGTGCGTTGGCGAGGAGTGCGCCTTTAAAGACTTCGCGGGGGTGGACGAGTGAGGCATTGAGGATGCCTTTGCTGACCAGTTCCATGCCGATAACGTCATTTTTGGTATTCAGGTAGAAGACATGGAGTTCTTCGCTGGCGCGTTCTTGCAGGCCGATGGTGTGGCAGAGGTCTACGACCATTTCTGCGCCGTTAATGCCTTTGGTGTAGATGATCTGGGATTCCCTGACAAGGCGGATTCCATAACGGGGAATGGTGACGGTGGCGGATTCGCTGGTGAAGAGCGGCAGAGTGTGTGAAGAGTGTTGCATGGCTGTGAGTGCTTGGTTGAGCAATATGGCTTTTAAGCCATTCCCCGGGGGGACAAGGGCTTCCCCATGCCAGGCAAACTTTTTGTGCAAGGGAGGAAGTGAGCTGCACAAGGTACTCCGCGGAAGCGAACGACCCTTGTGCAAAAAGGCAAACTGGCATATCTTCAGCCCGTCCCACGGGGGATGCTTTTTATTCGCGAAGCGGTTGCCTTCATGCAGCAGGGGCGGTACTCCGGCCTTGCTGCTCTTCTGCAAGCAAGGGGGTTGGGCCGAAACGAATAGAGGGGGCTTTACCGAAAGACGTTTCGGCCCAACCTGCTTGCTTTGCGTGTTTTCGTTCGGGCTGGCGGGGCGCTTGCTTTTTCTTGCAAGCGGCATGACAGACCGGGTATATCGCTGTGATTGATGGTGGCAAGGCTTTGGCGGGGTGCTTGCTTTTTTTCCTGGCAAGCAGCATGACAAAGCCGCTGGCAAGAGCACGGCGAAGCCGGGCTGAAGCTCGCGCCGGAGCGGTATACAGGGGGCTCTCCCCTTTCGCGGAGGCGCGAGCGATCACGTTGACATTCGCCTTGCCGGTACTCCGGCAGGGCGATTTGCCGCTCTTTGGTGAGCATCCGTTACACTGAAGCGCCTTCTTGCGGAAGCGGAGGGCTGGTACGCGCTTTTTGCTGGTTTTTTTGCAAAAAGCGTGCCAGCCTGGGAGCTGGAGCAAGAGGGCGCGGTTGACCGGGCTTGGCGGGATGGTTGATCCGGGTTTTTTGAGCGGATTTTTGTCTTTACCGAATTCTTCATTCTCAGCACGGCGCAAAAGCTCTTCCGCTTTTAGCCGTGCGAGAATGTTCTGCAGCAATGAGCTTTCGGGTTGGCCAGTGGGAGGCGGTTGGTGGTTCTTTCTGGAGAGCAAAGGGCGGTTTTACGGGTGCAAGTGGAACCTGGAGAGCTTGGCAATCCCACTCCCCTGCCCTGTACAGAGCTGCATGGAGGGAGCGCCAAAGGTAAGGTGGCCCGCCAAAACCCGACTTTACATAATAGCAAATTATAGAACACGGTACCCCGTGTAGGCGCGTAGCGCCGGGTCTATAATTTCTATTATGTAAGGCTGGCCGGCCCCGCCCGGCCAATGGCACCAGCCGCCCTATGTTTTGTTCCGACGCCAGCAAGCGAAGCGCGCAGACGCTCTTCATGCACATTGCAGCGTTGCCCGAAGTGAGTGAGGCGAAGCCGAATCGAAGGAGCGGCAATGCTGTATTGTGCCATGCTACCACAGCGGAGCCGGGCGCCAGGCAGGGCGCGAGCACCAAGCAGTCAATGTTGGCATAAAGCATCGTGCGCACTGCCTGACGTGCGGCGGAGCTGCATTATTCTTTCTTCATTTGCGCATCACCGGGCTGGAGGTGAACGGCGCTGGAGCGGCAGTGCAATTGGCGCCGCCTGGCTGAGCAAGCGTGCGCCGATTGCGCAGAGCGGAAGTGACGGGCACCGGAAGCACAGGGCGCAAGCTTGCTTTACCTTGGCGCTCTTGTTCCTCAAGGGCGCTTTTCTTCTCCCTGCTGACCGTCTCTTATAAGGCGCTCTGCACGTTCTGGAACCGGAGCGGGTCGATTCATGGAGCTGCGTGCAGCGAAGCGGAGCGGCGGCGGAATGAAGCGAGTTCTTCCCGCGCAGGTGGAAGAAAGCTTGCAGTGCGCCGGGTATCGCATTGCCACCTCTGGCTTGCTGGCAAGCGAAGCGCGCAGACGCTCTTCATGCACATTGCAGCGTTGCCCGAAGTGAGTGAGGCGAAGCCGAATCGAATGAGCGGCAATGCTGTATTGTGCCATGCTACCACAGCGGAGCCGGGCGCCAGGCAGGGCGCGAGCACCAAGCAGTCAATGTTGGCATAAAGCATCGTGCCCACTGCCTGACGTGCGGCGGAGCTGCATTATTCTTTCCTGAGCTGAGCGATTTAGTATAAAAAAAGCCCTCTCCTGATGAGATAAAGTGTTATATTGTAATGGGTAACTACGAAATTACCATTATAGATCACACAACCCAACAGGTAGAGAGCTACATGAGCAAAAATAAGAGGATTCTGCAGAATAAGAAACAGCATAAGCATATTCAAGGCATTCTTCCAACCGATGACCAGTTGACCGGCAGGGCTGGTTTGAGTCTGTTTGCCATGTACCTTCGCAGCATTCAGCTTTTTCCGCTTATCGAGAGTCTGTTTGGCAAGTTGCGTAAAAACA
>Ga0118677_10000130_pt2 | contig 95991 bp, 59 predicted proteins | sample AliMusrvi5mmetaG_FD_86154 | JGI IMG/M metagenome (GOLD analysis project Ga0118677, IMG submission 86154) | reverse complement strand
GCTCAGGCCCCACGCCCAGGCCCCGATGGCCCCCCACCCGTCCGGTGAAAATCCATTTTCCTGCAACGCACCACGGATGCCGTGCTTCCATCCGCCGGGAAAATCAGGTTCCAAGTCGCCATAGAATGCGGTGACCAATGCGTAACCGCGGCCAAGAATTTTCTCCACCTGCCAACGCTCCGCGCGCGACCCGCGCGAACCCTCAACGCCGCGTTCCGCCAGTTCCTCGCGCGACGCAAACTTCACCCAGTTGGTTGAAATGGTGATGCCGGGATCGGTGTGGATGCTGTGGTTGCCGCGGAAATTCAAGCCAAGGAAGGCAGGCGCAGGTTTTTTGGCCACGTTAGGGATGTAAATCAACAGATACATGCAGGGCCCGGCCTTGCCACCCGTGAGCCGGATGGTCACCTCCTTGCGCGTGGCCAAGCCATCCAGCGCATTCGTGTCAACGGACGTGACTTCAAATACACGTTCTTCCGGTTTGGGCATGCTACGGCCATAGACATGCGTTTCAAAAAGCCGCATGAGCTCGGGCCGCCGCACGGTACGCCATTGCGCCGCCGCCGCAACTTTACGGCCGTCCGTGGTCACCAGCAATTCCGGCAGGGTGTAGGCGGGCACTTTGGCCTCGTCAAAGTTGACCGGCAGGTGGCCGGTGTTCGGGGGCTGCAGGCTTTTCAATTGTTCTGTGTCTGGCGGTTGCATGATTTTTAAGAGATATCACACCGCGGCACAGAGCCGCAACAGTGAAACATTTTTATGGCAAAAGGTGAAAAACACGGAGCGGCTCAGCCGGAGGCTTCGCCCTACCCCGGAAATTTGAAATTGCAAATCAGCCGCATCCTGAAGGAACTAGGAAATCCGTGCGGCAGTTCCACCCACCGGACGGCGGTCCGTGATGTCGCGCCAATAGCCGAACACTTTTTCAGGCTGGTCGTTCCAATCATTGACCACTTTCATCTCGTCGGACATCCAGCGCCAGGAGCCATCCTGATGGCGGAAGCGGTACTCGTGATAAAGCCGACCCTGCTTGAGGAGCTGCGCCAGCCCGGCCATCACACGCGGCACATCCTCCGGATGGATATTGCCAGCCCAGAACCCGGACCGCAGGAAGTCGGAAACCTCGTAGCCCATCAATGTTTTGATGTTGGCGCTGATGAAGGTGGGGTGAAAACCCTCCGCCGCCTTGCAGGAGTAGATCATAACCGGGCTGGCTTCCACGAAGCGCTGCAACTGGTCATGAGCCGAGACCAGCGCATCCTCCGACTCCTTGCGCTTCAGAGCCTGTGATAAAAGATTCGCCAGCGTCTCCAAGGTGGATTGCTCCTCGTCGTTCCAGACGCGTTCGGCCGACACGGAATCAAACCCCACAAACCCCTCGACCCCGTTGGACCAGACCATGGGCACCACCAGCACGGAACGGACGCCGTGTTTTTCGAGCATGGCACGTTCAGCGGCCGCCTCGGGCGGCATCACGGCCAGAGCCGGGAAATTGATGCCTTCGGCACGGCTGATCTTTTCAACCCACCACGGCAACTGTCCGCAAGGGATATTCTGCAGGTCGGCGATCTGCGAGGCAACCCCTTCCGCACACCATTCGTGCGTGTTGCCGAGCAGCTTGCGGTCCGGTGAAAACCGGAAGACATACACCCGGTCCACGGCCAGCATCCGGCCGATGGCGTCCATGAGGGCCTGGATGGCATGCGTGATCTCGATGGACGCCAGCGCGATAAAGCGCGAGGAGGCCTGGTTGAGCACCGCCAGCATCTCCATCCGCTTGTAGAGCTCCTTTTCCGCGTGACGCTGCTCGGTGATGTCCTCACCTGAAAACAAAATGCCGCTGATGGCGCCCGTGCTGTCATGCAAAATGGTGTTGTGGAAACGCACGATCCGCTCCGCCCCGGCCTTGATCCGCACCGGCCTTTCAAAAGCACCCCCGTCCGGAGTGTCGCCAACCATCATCGCATGGAAAAGTTTTTTCCACTCATCGCGCACGGAGGCCGGAACGCACAGTTCAAACCAATCCCGCCCGACCAGCTCCTTTTCCTCATAGCCAAGGATCCGGTTTCCCTTGCGATTGATCAGCGTGATGATGCCGTTCCTGTCCAGTGTGCCCAGCATGACGCCGGCAATATCCAGATAACGCCGGGCGGTCTCCTTCTCCTGCCGGACAGCACGCAAAGCGGCGATCTTGCGCTGCCAATTCTGGTAAATCACCAGGCATATCGCCAGCATGGCCAGGAAGAAGGAAAAAGCCACGCTAGCCATCTGGTGGACTTCCGTGTTCCATTTTGCCAGATAATCCTGAGTGGCCAAGCCGACGGTGACATACAAGGGGTATTTGGTCACCTTGCTCAAGGTGGTCTTGCGCTCCACGCCATCGAGCGGCGAACGCGAAAGATATGTGCCGAACGTGCGCCCATCGTCCAGCAGATCCTGCAGGCCCGCGGATATGGATTTATTCCCAACCACCGAGCCGATGCCGACCGGTTCGGGATAGCGGAGGATGAACGCCATGTCCTCATCCCGGATGGTCGCAATCCCGTTCTCACCGACATTCAGGGCAGTCAGCCGTTTATTCAAACGGTCCAACGCAATGACCCCCTGGACCACTCCGCCGAAGGAGCCGTCGGGATTATCAAGCCGGCGGGCAACAACGATCATCCACTTCTTGATAATCCGACCCACCAGCGGCTTGGAAATCAGCAGGCCGGCCTCCGGGTTGTTCTTCAGTTTGATAAAATAGTCACGGGAGGCAATGTTGACCCGTTCCCCGCCCGCATCGCTGACGCCGTACACAATATCGCCCTGCACATCGACCACCCGGATGGCGTCAAGGTCGGACGCGCGGGCAATCTGCTGGGTGATACAAGTATCCATGGCCGGCGCGTTAACGGGACCTGTTGCCCGCTGGCGCGCGAATTCATCCGCCACGGCCAGCAGCGACAGATCGATTTTATCAAGCGTCCCGCCGATATTCTGCTGCAGGGAAAGCGCGACCGTCTGGGTCGTGAGTTCGGCATCGCGTTCATAGATGTCCCGGCTCTGCTGCAGCGCCAGCCCCAGCAGTTCGGCAACAATCGCATTGACCGCCATGAAGCCGATGGCCAGGCCCACCAGCAGGCGGATGTTTAATTTGCGCATATACAGACCCCTTGAAAAACAAAGCTTGCTGTTATTTATGACGGATTTTCCGGCCAACGTCAAGCAAGCCTGACGGGAATGGAAGAGATTCACCACCCGCTTCGCTCGAGACACAGAGGCACGGATGAAAATGGAGACTCACGCAAGCCGGAGGAAGAGGAGCCGGACGGCTCGGCTCTTCGACGGGACTCAGTGCAGGCAGGGACGCCTTGCCCTACCGTTCCGGAGTCTTGACTTTCCGGCACGAAAACGCATGCCCATCCATGATTCCAATGGGTTTTCGGATAGACTCCAAATGCACCTTGCGGTAAGCTCTGATGGAAATTTTGTAAAAAAGGATACTTATGACCACGGAACAAATGGAAAAACAGATTGACCAGATCATGGGCCGCATGGACCTACAGGACAAGGTGGGCCAATGCCTGACCCTTGCATTTGTCGGCGGTGTCATCCATCCGCACCATGTCCGCTATGTCCGGGAGTTGCGCTGCGGCGGGCTGCGGATCACCCCACACATCACCGACATGAACAACAACTTCGCCATCCGCAAGGAAGCGCCCTACCTGCGGCCGGGCGAGTATGCAAAACTGATGGCCGAGCTGCAGCAGATGGCCATGGACCGCACGTCGGGAATCCCTCTGCACATGGTGACCGACCAGGAAGGCGACCTGTCCGTGGACTTCCTCCGCGGCGGGATGAGCCTATTCCCCTCCAACATGGGCATGACGGCCACGCAGGACCTCAAGCTGGTGCAAAAAGCGTTCCGCACCGTAGGCCGCCAGCTCCGCGCACAGGGCGTGAACTGGATCCACTCGCCGGAAATCGATGTAAATGTACAGCCGCGCAACCCGGAAATCGGCATGCGTGCGTTTTCGGATGATCCGGCCACCTGCGCCAAATACGGCATCGCCGCCATGAAGGGGCTGATGGCCGAAGGCATTGTACCGACCGCCAAGCATTTCCCGGGCCGCGGGGATTCCGTGACCGATGCGCACAATGCGCTGGATATCTTCAACTTCAACCGTAAACGGCTCAATGCCGTCGAGCTTTATCCCTATGTCAAGATGATCAAGGCCGGACTGCCCTGTATCATGACCGCCCACAGCGCCTACACGGCGCTGGATCCGGAGAACATCCCAGCCTCGGCCTCCAAGCGGATCGTCACCGGCCTGCTGCGCGAGGAGATGGGATTCCAGGGCGTCATCACCACCGACGCCATCGGCATGGCGGGCCAGATGCAATACACCGGCACACACGCCAACGCCACCGTGATCTCCATCGAGGCCGGCAACGACCTGGTGCTGATCAAAGAGGACGAAAAGATCACGGCGTCGTGTTTTTACGCCCTGCTGGAAGCCGTCAAATCCGGACGCATCAAGGAATCACGCATTGATGAATCCGTGCACCGCATCCTCAGGCTCAAGGCACAGATGAACATCCTCAGCCAGCCCATTCCGGACGCCGCCAAGGCCGACAAGGCGGTGCTGGCCCCGAAAAACGCCGGAATCTGCCGCGAAACCTACGAAAAGGCCGCAATCGTCGTGCGGGACCGCGACCGGCTACTGCCGCTCAAGCCGGAAAACAAGATCATGGTGGTGGAACAGTACATCCCCATCTACCATGTGAAAAGCAACGACCGCTGGTACCACCCGAGCATGTTCGGCGAGACCATGCGCAGCCTGAGTCCCAACACAGTTTATCTGGAAACCCAGACTCCGCCCGACGAGGCGGACATGAAACGCTTCGAGGAACGCATCGCACAGGTAGACACGGTTGTGTTCTTCAACATCTTCTGGCGCGGCTCCTGCTCCAACCGGCCGCTGATCCGCGAAGCGGTGAAGCGCGGCAAGAAAGTGATCGTGGCCACGAATGACCTGTATGACGGCTACTTCCTGCCCACCGCAGGCACCGTGATCTGCACCTTCGGCGCGGTTCCGCAGGGCCTCCGGATGGCGGCTGACATCATCTACGGCAAAGCCAAGGCCGGCGGCACCTGGCCGCTGAAACAACTCAAGCAGACCGACACGGTCCCGGAAGACGAGATCGTGGACCATGCGACGTCCGGGCATTTCGCCAAGCTGTAAAGGGTTCAGACCTTGCAGGAATGCATAGCACAGAGGGGAAACAGCAGAGACGCAGATTTTTCCCGCAAAGGAAGACGCTAAGCCCGCCAAGTTCCGGAATTGACCGTGGATAAGACGGATGGACACGGATAGGAGCCGGCGGATATTTAACTACGAACACGAAAGGGCGCGAATGAAAATAAGCGATTTTATTAGCGTATATTGGCGTGTATTAGCGGTTGAAAATAAAGGGATGGAAATGTCTGGATTTCCTGACAGTCTAACAGCCTACAGTCTATCAACCTGCATCCTATGGGATGCTATTGTTCCGCAATGAAAACAGCCGTGTCATACCTTATTCTGCTCGTTATGCTGGGCCTCGCCACCAGCGGCTGCAGCCGGCGGCAGGCCCCGGTTGATACCGGCATCCGCGACCAGGTGCTGCACCGCGGCAACCTCGGCGAACCCAAGGACCTTGATCCGCATACGGTGACCGGCGTGACCGAGTTCAACATCATCAGCGCCCTGCTGGAAACCCTGGTGATTCCCGACCCGACGGATCTGCATCCCATCCCGGGCGTGGCCAGTTCGTGGGAAGCCAGCAGCAACCGCTGTGAATACACCTTCCATCTGAGGCCGGACGCCAGATGGTCCAACGGCGATCCGGTCAAAGCGGGTGATTTTGCCTTCGCATGGCAGCGCATCCTCTCCCCCCGACTGGCCAGCCCGTATGCCTCCATGCTTTTTGTCGTACACAATGCGCAACCATTCAATGCCGGAACGCTCACCCATTTCGCCGATGTCGGCGTGCATGTGATTGACGACCACACCCTGCGGGTCACGCTGGACCATCCGGTGCCGCATTTCCTGTCCCTGCTCGCCCACCACGTGTGGGCGCCGGTGCATCCCGCAACCATCCTTAAATACGGCGCCATGGACCAGATCGACAACCCGTGGACCGAGCCCGGCCGCTATGTGGGAAACGGGCCGTTCAAGCTGCAAGCCTGGGAACGCAACAGCCGGATCGTGGTGGTGAAAAACACCAATTACTGGGATGCGGCCAAGGTGAAACTCCAACAGATTGTCTTCTATCCCATCGGCGACCATAAGATTGAGGAAAACGCCTTCCGCGCCGGGCAGCTGCACATCACCGGCACGGTGCCGCTGGACCGGATCGACTATTACCGCCGCCAGCACCCTGATCTCATCCATCTTGACCCCTATCTGGGCACCTATTACTACATGTTCAATATCAAACGGCCGCCGCTCAACAACCCCAAAGTCCGCCGGGCCCTGGCCATGGCGATTGACCGTGACCAGATCACCCGTTTTGTCACCAAGGCGGGTGAAGCGCCGGCCTTCCATTTCACCCCGCCGGACACGGCCGGCTACACCAGCACCGCCCGGCTGCCGACCGATATCCCGCAGGCCCGCCGCCTGCTGGCGGAGGCCGGATTCCCCGGCGGCAAAGGGTTCCCCCACCTCTCCCTCCTTTACAACACCTCGGATGCGCATGAGCGGATCGCCCAGACCATCCAGCAGATGTGGCAGGTCAACCTGGGGATCAACATCGAGCTGGTGAACATGGAAGGCAAGGTCTGCGTGGCCCAAATGCAAGCGGGCGATTACGACATCGGCCGCGCCGGCTGGATCGGCGACTATCTTGACCCCATGACCTTCCTGGACCTGTGGATGTCGAACAACGGCAACAACCGCACCGGCTGGTCCAGCCCGGAGTATGACCGTCTGCTGGCCACCGCCGCAGCCACCGCCGACCCCCAAGCCCGCCGCGCCCTGCTGGACCAGGCGGAAAACCTGCTCATGCAGGAAGCGCCCATCATGCCGATCTACTTTTACCGCAGCAAGGCGCTCATCCATCCGGCGGTCAAGGGATGGCACGCCAACCTGCTGGACGTGCACCCGTATAAATTCGTCTATCTGGAAGATGCCCCGCCATGATGTTGCGATTCGCATTCCGCCGCTCGCTGCAGATGGTCCCGGTGCTATTCGCCACCGTGACCCTGACCTTTTTCCTGATCCGGCTGGCGCCCGGCGGGCCGTTCACGGACGAACGCGCGCGCTCCCCGGAAACCATCCGCCAGCTCAACGCGCACTACGGGCTGGATGCGCCCATCATGACCCAGTATGGCCGCTACCTCTGGAAGCTGGCGCATGGCAACATGGGACCCTCCTTGAAATCCAACCAGAAGGTGCAGGACATCATCGCACAAACCTTTCCGGTATCCCTTGAACTGGGCTGCTACGCCATGCTCCTGGCGCTCATCATCGGACTCGCGGCCGGGCTTTCCGCGGCGCTCAAGCCACGTTCCTTCTGGCGCGACCATGTCCCCATGGCCGTGGCCATGACCGGCATCTGCATCCCTTCGTTCGTGCTGGGGCCCCTGCTGGTCCTGTGGTTCTCGCTGGGCTTGAACTGGGTCAGCGCCTCCGGATGGCAGACGGCCAGCGACAAGATCCTGCCCGCCCTCACCCTTGGCGCCGCCTATGCCGCCTACATCGGACGGCTCTTCCGCGGCAGCATGCTGGAGATCCTGCCGCAGGACTACATCCGCACCGCGCGCGCCAAGGGCGCGTCAGAATTCCGCGTGGTCTTCGTGCATGCCATGAGCAACGCCCTGCCGCCGGTGGTGGCGTTCCTGAGCCCCGCCTTTGCCGGGATCATCACCGGCTCCTTTGTCGTGGAGACCGTGTTCCAGATCCCCGGCATGGGCCGCATGTTCGTCACGGCGGCCTTCAACCGCGACTACACGCTCCTGCTCGGCCTGGTGGTGTTCTACTCCATCATCGTGGTCATCTTCAACATCCTGTCAGACATGCTGCTGATCTGGCTCAACCCGGGGCTGCGCAACCATGACTAAGAGCCTATCCGAAAAACCACTGGGCCATGACATGGCGGGTTCTGCCCTGTCCGCAAGGCGCGCGCCGGAGGTAGGCTCTAAGCCCATCGAACACCCCGGATTCTGGCTGGCGGCGTGGATCCGCTTCCGGCACAACCGCATGGCCATCATCGGGCTTTACCTGGTCGCCTTCCTGGTGGCCCTGTCCATCATCGGCCCCTGGGTCAGCCGCTATGACTATGACGGGACCGACCTGCAATCCGTCTCCATGCCGCCCAGCCTGCACCACCCCATGGGGACTGATGTCCTTGGCCGCGACCTGCTGACCCGCCTGCTCTTCGGCGGCCGCATCTCGCTGGCCGTGGGCATCTGCGCCACGCTGGTGTCGCTGCTGATCGGCGTGACCTATGGCAGCGTGGCCGGCTTTGCCCGGCAGCGGACCAACGACCTGATGATGCGACTGGTGGACATCCTTTACGCCATCCCCTTCTCCATCTTCGTGATCGTGCTGATGGTGGTCTTCGGCCGCAACTTTATGCTGCTCTTCCTGGCCATCGGCGCAGTGGAATGGCTGACCATGGCGCGCATCGTACAGGCGCAGGTGCAGGCCGTTAAAAAACAGAGCTTCGTGAAAGCCGCACACCTGCTGGATTATTCAAAGGGCCGCATCCTGTTCCGCCACATCCTGCCCAATGTGCTGGGCCCCGTGGTGGTCTACACCACGCTCACCATCCCGCGTGTCATCCTGCTGGAATCTTTCCTGAGCTTCCTGGGGCTGGGCATCCAGCCACCCATGAGCTCATGGGGGCTGCTGATCAAATACGGCGCGGACTCCATGGAGGCTTATCCATGGCTGCTGGTCTTCCCCGGCATCACCCTCTCGCTGACCCTGTTCGCCTTCAACTTCATCGGGGACGGGCTGCGCGATGCGCTGGACCCCCGGTTCGACCCGGCCGCCAAAGCGGTCGAGCCCAGCGCGTAGGCGCGGGCGCGCTACAGGCAAGCACGGAGAATGCAGTTTGCATTTCGGATGAAAACGAATGCGCCGATCTTGGGCGCTAACATTGTTCTCGCGGGTGGTGCGGATACTTATCCAGCCCCACCCGCTCCGCCTCGTTATCATCCCAAGCTTATCGCATTTTTTTCATCACAGACACGAAATGCAACCTGCGGTTCGCCTCATTTTTCCCGGGGCAAAATGATTTTCGGGACAATGGGCAACAGACGAAATTGATCTGCAAGATAGCATTTGCGTTCCGACCGGCCATTCTGAATTCTGACTCCTGTATTCTGGCTCCTATCCTCTGCTGAGAGTTTTCCGCCAATGCACGGGGTTCAGGGAAGAGCCGAGACAGAAAGAACCGCCCACTGATCACACAGATGAAAGATAGTGAAACCACTGACAACACGGATAAGAAACGGAATATCTTCAACTACGAAACTCGCGAAAAACGTGAAACATCCTGAAATCGTCAGAATAAAAAACGCGCCCATGGTCACCCATGGAGCGCGTTTCCTTTTGGCAATTAATAATCCTTACGGGGCAACCGGAGCCGGCGCGACGGGCGCAACCGGGGCGGCCGCAGGCGCGGCAACCGGCTGGGCCATCGGTATATTCCCCATAGGCATGGACGGGGCCATGGGCAACGACGCACCCGGCAGAGTGCCCGGCTGCGCACCCATCGGAGCCCTGCCCGGACCCTGCTGTTGCTGCTGCTGTCTGGCCGACGCTGTGGGAATTGCAACAGAATCAATCACCGACCGGCTGAATTTCCTGGAACTCATCATCGACAGGATGGCAGTGTTCAGCAGGAAAATGACGGTCAGCACGACCGTGGTGCGGGTCAGGAAGTTGCCCGCCTGCGAACCGAACAGCGTCTCGCCCATGGCGGCGCCAAAGGCCATGCCAGACCCCTGGTTTTTCGACCGCTGCAGCAGAATCACCACGATCAGCAGCAGGCTGACCAGAAACTCGACGAAATACATAATACTTCTGACAATAACAAAGCCCATGTTGCGCTCCTTCTATCTATGATATTTACCGGGCCGCCTTGACGATTTCCACAAATGACCGCACTTCCAACGCCGCGCCGCCAATCAGGCCGCCGTCAATATCCGGCTGGCTGAACAGCTCCGCCGCATTGGAGGGCTTGACGCTGCCGCCATACTGGATACGGACCGCATCGGCGATCTCCTGGCTGCTCATCCCCTTGAGGGTGGCACGGATCAGCGCATGCACTTCCTGCGCCTGCGCCGAAGAGGCGGTCTTCCCGGTGCCGATCGCCCAGACGGGCTCATAGGCCACCACCACCCTGGCCAGATCATGCCCCAGCCCGGCGAGGCCGGTTTTCACCTGCGAGCAGATGACCGTCTCGATTTTGCCGCCTTCACGCTCCGCCAGGGTTTCACCCACGCAGACGATCGGCGTCAGGTTCGCCGCCAGGGCCGCCTTGGTCTTGCGGTTGACGTTTTCATCGGTCTCATGGAAAAGGGCGCGCCGTTCGCTGTGGCCCAGGATGACATAATGGCAGTAAAGGTCACGCAGCATGGAGGGCGAAATCTCGCCGGTGAATGCGCCGGCGTTTTCCCAGTGCATGTTCTGCGCGCCGAGCTTGATCACGGAATTGCTGATCGCCTCGCCCACCGCCCTGAGCGCGGTGAACGGCGGGCACAGCACAATGTCCACCTCGTGGAACTCGGCCAGCTCACGCTTGATGCCGGAGGCCAGTTCAACGCCATCGCCCTGCGCCTTGTTCATCTTCCAGTTGCCGGCCACGATCTTCTTGCGAATTTTTTTCACAATCCATCTCTCCTTGTTGCCCCGGTCCACCGCCGCTTATTTGTCACTGAGCGACACCACGCCCGGAAGCTGCTTGCCTTCCAGGAATTCCAGGCTGGCGCCGCCACCCGTGGAAATGTGGGTCATCTTCGACGCCAGGCCGCTCTTGTTCACCGCACTGACACTGTCGCCGCCGCCAATGATGCTGATCGCGCCGCTGGCCGCGACCGCCTGGCACACGCCCATGGTGCCGGCCGCAAATTTCTCCATTTCAAAGCAGCCCATCGGGCCGTTCCACACCACGGTTTTCGCGGTTTTGATGGCTGCGGCATACAATGCAACGGTTTTGGGTCCGATGTCCAGCGCCATCCAGCCATCCGGGATGTCATTGCCCACCAGCCGGGTGTTGGCATTGGCATCAAACTTGTCAGCCGCCACATTGTCCACCGGCAGCAGGAACTTGACGCCTTTCTTCTGCGCCTCGGCCAGCGTGGCCTTGGCGGTTTCCAGCAAATCCTCCTCGCACAGCGACTTGCCGATCGGATGCCCCATTGCCTTCAGGAAGGTGTAGGCCATGCCGCCGCCGATGATCAGGACATCCACCTTCTGGAGCAGGTTCTGCACCACCCCCAGTTTGTCGGAGACCTTGGCGCCACCGAGGATGGCCACGAACGGACGGGGCGGATCCTGGACCGCCTTGCCGAGATATTCGATCTCCTTCTCCATCAGGAAGCCGGCCACATTCTCCTTCATGAACTTGCAGATCACGGCCGTGGAGGCATGGGCGCGGTGCGCGGAGCCAAACGCGTCGTTGCAGTAGATGTCGCCATAGGAGGCCAGCTTCTGCGCCATGGCCTTCTGCTTCTCCTTCATGGCGGCCTTCTTCTCCTTGTACTCCTCCTCGGACATCTCGTCGGTCTTCTTGACCTTGCCCTCTTCCTCTTTATAGAAGCGGGTGTTTTCCAGCATCAGGATGCCGCCCATCTTGAGCGCGGCCAGCTCCGCATCGGCCTTCAGGCAGTCGACCGCAAACGCCACCGGCTTGCCGATGACCTTGGCCAGATAGTCGGCAACGGGCTTCAGGCTGAACTCCGCCTCGTACCCCTTGCCCTTGGGTCGACCCAGGTGGCTCATCAGCACCACGGAGGCGCCCTGGTCCAGAACGTACCGGATGGACGGCAGGGCCGCCTGCACGCGCGTGTCATCGGAAATGATCCCGTCCTTGATGGGCACATTAAAATCCACACGCATCACCACGCGCTTACCCTTCAGCTGCACATCACGCAATGTCTTCTTGTTCATCCGGCGCATCCTTCTTTTGAATAGTCCAAGCGGGGCGGACCCGCATCCGCCCCGCCTTTTCAAATTTCAGACCGTCAATCCGACGCGATTATTTCGCCGCGTCTTTTTTCACCATGAAGCGGACCAGATCCACCACGCGGTTGGAGTAGCCCCACTCGTTGTCATACCAGGAGACCACCTTGAACATGCGCTTCTCGCCCTTCAGGTTGTTCTGCAGGGTGGCCAGCGAGTCATAGATGGAGGAGCGGTTGTCATGGACGAAGTCGGTCGAAACCAGCTCCTCATCCGTCACGCCCAGGATATCCTTCAGATAGGTCTTGGAGGCCTTCTTGAGCAGGCCGTCGATCTCCTCGATCGAGGTGTCGCGCGTGGCGCGGAAGGTCAGGTCCACCACGGACACATCGGCGGTCGGCACGCGGAAGGACATGCCGGTCAGCTTGCCCTTCATGGAAGGCAGCACCTCGCCCACGGCCTTGGCGGCGCCGGTGGTCGAAGGGATGATGTTGATCGCCGCCGCGCGGCCGCCGCGCCAGTCCTTCTTGGAGGGGCCGTCAACGGTCTTCTGGGTGGCCGTATAGCTGTGGATCGTGGTCATCAGGCCGGTTTCAAGGCCGATGCCTTCCTTCAGGATCACATGCACCAGCGGGGCCAGGCAGTTGGTCGTGCAGGAGGCGTTGGACACCATCACATGCTTCGCGGCATCATATTCATTCTCGTTCACGCCCATGACGATGGTCTTCACATCGCCCTTGCCGGGCGCGGAGATGATGACCTTCCTGGCGCCCGCCGCGATATGCCCCTTGGCTTTCTCGCTGTCGGTGAACAGGCCAGTGGATTCAATGACATAGTCCACGCCCAGGGCTTTCCAAGGGAGCTGGTCGGGACTCTTCTGGGCCATGACACACAGAACCTCGTGGCCGTTGACGACGATGACATCGTTCTCTTCCTTGGCGGCGGCGCTCTTTTTGGTGTTGACCGCATGCTTGAACTTGCCGTGGATGGAATCATATTTCATCTGGTAGGCGAAATAATCCGCATCCGTGGATACATCGACGACCGCCACGACATCCAGCTGGCCCTGCCCCTTGCCGAGCAGGCCCTGATCGCACAACGCCTGGAACACCATGCGTCCGATACGTCCGAAACCATTGATACCCACTTTAACTGCCATGACACTTCTCCTTATATGTTTTCGTTTACATGTCCCCAAACCGCTGCGCGGCGCACCGAGCCCCGCAAATAAATCCCGTTAACCATAGCCGATTGCCGCCCCACCGTCAAGCAGGTGATCTGAAAAAATAGCGTGTCCCCGCACCCCTTAAACTACGGAAAGAATATGCCCACAGATCACACAGATGGACACGGATTAAAGGCGTGAGAATTTAACTACAAAACTCACTAAAAAAACGAAAAGAAGATGGCAAATTTTTCCCGCAAAAACGAAGGACGCAAAGACTCACCACGGAAAGCATGGAGAAGACGAGCCGTGAATTTGCAGACGCAACGTCTACGAATTCACGCACCCCTGTTGGGAGGAATGCATGGAGGGTAGGATAAATTTTTCATGGCAATTTTTTCGGTTCTGCCTCCTGTTTTCTGGCTCCTGCCTTCTGCATTATTTTCAAACCCTATTCATAATAAATGGCACACAATGGCACACTTTGGCACACATTTTGAGAAATACTTTTGTCTCATTTTATTTGTAAATATTTGCAGACTAATGTCTTATGAAATACAAAGTCGGAGATGGCGTCATTTTCGTGTGCCATTTTCGTCGTAATATATTCTATATGAATTACTTGCGAAATATTTTGCGTTTTTTAGGTGTCTGGAACGGGCCGTGTCATGTGCGTGTGATGCGAAAAAATAATGATGATCCGGACAAGTTGCATCAATGGCGGTTTGGGTCCGTAGTGCGCGACAAAAAATATCAGGCAGGCTGATGGTCGTTTATCGGCGGCGTGCTCCTGCCCGATTTCGGCATCTGCTAAGAGCCTATCCGCCTTCTCGACCGGCCTGCCCGCCAGCGATACCCGCCCTCAATCACGGCACCTGCACGTGGACCCGATAGAACCCAAACGGTGCCGGATTGGTGTCTACGAGCGACATCTGGCCCGCCAGGCCAGGCGCCGGCGCCGCGACCGTGAGGTCCGTCCACACGCCACTGACAAGGTTGGTCGCGTACAACAGCCGGTAGAGACGCCCGGTGGACGTTGGTCTAAAGCAGACCACCCGGTCCGTTGGCCGGTTGGAAATGGCGCTGACCATGAAGACCGATGCCGGATCGGTCGGGTCGAGATCGGCGGTGTAGGTGTACAGGTTGATCTGGCCGGTGCAGTTGGTTGCGCCGGCCACGCCCAGCGGGCTGTTCGTCCCGAAGTACCGCACCTGCCATCCGTCGGGAACCTGGTCGTTGGCATAGATGCCGTAGTTATCCGGATTCGTGTCCAGCACTGTCACGCGAACGCTGGTGCTTGCGCCGAGATAGAACGCGGTGACAACGCCGCTGGTATTTTCGTACACGTTGGCAGCCGTCAAGACGCCGTCTGGGCCCATCGATTCGAAGGGGTAGGTTACGGTTCCCCAACCGATGTCGTCGCCGCTGAGCACGTTGACGGTATCGTCGTCAAGGCTGGCGATGCCGCCGAGTTGACCGGTGGAGCCTTCGGATATCACGGGCGGAGCCACCGTCACCACCAAGTTCGTCGCCTTGACGGGCTGCAGCCCTCCCGTGACAAAGCCAACCGGGCCGGTGGTCGCCGATCCACCGATGACGCCAATGGAACTATCCAGTGAACAGTCGGCGCCGCCCGCATGGCCCCCGCCGCTGAAGGAGCCGATGAACGAAGTTCCGGCCAGCGCCGTCGCGCCGAACGCCGCCACAACGCATGGGGCCACCCACCGGAGGGCCCCCATTATCCGGCGAAGGCTCCTTGGCGTCGGGTTCACGGCTTCGCTCCTACGGTCCGGCGGTCGCGGACCACGGGTTGGTTCTCGTATCCCTTGCGTACCCCCTGCACGAGGTAGTCGAACTGCCCGCTCCGGCCCTGCGCCTCGCCCACCGCCACCTGCGCGACCGTTGCCGTGGTCACATACAATTCCAGCCACGTTCCCCGCGGGGTCAGTTGCACGGTCAGCCCCTTCGCGCCCGTGACCATGCCGAAGTGGTCCGGCAACTTGATCACGGCCTGGCCGTTGACCATCTCCGCCGAACCGCGCACATACGTGCCGGCCTCCGGCCCCTCCAGGCATGTGTAGACGATTTCCTTGGTTGGATCCGTTGGATGGGGTTGGACGAAGGCCTTCGTGCCACTGGCGGTGAAATTTCCGACGACAGAAAAGTTGCCCATAATCGCTGAATTTGACTTCGCGATAAAACCTGCATTGAGCAGGGAATAGCCTTCCACATTGACGTCCCCGCCGACATAGGCACCCCCGCCACAATCGATTGAGCTGCAATGGTTCTTGGCTCCTCCAATGTCGCCGTTGGCATGGATACCGCCGGTCGCCCAGATGTTCGAACCGGAAAGGTCACCCAGACAGCCCATATTTCCTCCCGCGGAGATGGATCCCTGCGCGGTGATGTTGGATTGGGCCGAGAGGCCGCCTTGGGCGATGATGTCGCCGTTCGCCCAGATGTTCGATTGGACCGAGAGGCCGCCGGCGGCGTCGATGTCGCCGTTCGCCCAGATCTTGCCGGCGTCCACCTCTCCTTCGACCGAGAGGTCGTGGAGGGCATACAGAACCTTGTCAGGCACCATCAAGAGTTGAATAGCTCCATTCTGGGAGAACAAGAGCACGTTCGAATGCACGACACTATCGGGGTCGGTGAAACTCCCGACGCCCACGCCCCAACGCACGGAGTCGTCAGCCCCCTGCCGCATAAGCAGGTTCGTGGTGAGCAACTTGACCCCGGAGATCGTCTGCGTGTTCGACAAATCCACATAGCCTCCGGCCACGTTGGCGGCCATCATCGCGTAGCCGACCGCCGCGATCCGCTGGTCCGGACTGAGTTGTTGTCCGTTGAACCACACCCGCAGCCGTACGTCGCTATTGGTGAATACGGAGTTCGTGATGGCCACCATGTGGGCGAGACTGGTGTCCCCCAACATGACACTGAACATGCCGTTCGAGACCGGCAACTGCACCGGATTCGCGGGCGGTATGCCGCCATCATTGCCCCAGTAACCGCCCGATCCCGTGCCATCCATCAACTCGAATCGAAACGACCCTGTGCCGGTGAAATTGGTGCCTGCGACCGTGACCCGCCCTTGGAAGTTGATGATTCCGGGCACCTGCGCCAGGGAAGGCTGGTATCCCCAGACCGCGAAAAACAGAACCGCGACTGCAACTCCGCCCACAGATGCTTCTTTCATAACAACTCTCCTTGTTTCGACCACGACCACCCTCACGGCGCATGCGGAGCACTAACCCGATATTTCCCATATGACCTTGCGCCCCGCTCACCCCTTTTCAACCAGCTCAATCTCATCCGGCGCGAGGCCGTAGAGTTCACAAACCACCCCGTCAATCTGTTGAGCTGCCGCATAAATCTGGCGTTCAAACATCCCCTTGTCCTGCGGGGATTTGGAGGCGACAAACTACTGGCGCAGCCGGATGATTTCGTCAACTTGACTGATGAGCAACTTTACTTTCTCCGGCCCGGCCTCGGCTGACGTCACATTAGAAGCCGTACACCGGGCGCAACTGGTCCATTGTCGGCATCTGGTTGTAGTATTCACCCCTCGGGCCAACCCACAGCGGACCTTCCTGACGCAGGGGCACAGGCATATACGACCCGTTTGAATTGGTGACGTTCACCGTGACGACCACAGGGGCCGCGGGCGATGGCGGCGACGCCATGACCTGGACCGGCGGCTGGACCATGACCGGCGGCGGCAGCGCGGGGGGAGGCGGGTGATAAACGGCCCAGGGCTGCTCCACATACACCATCTGGGGAGGCGCTTGATAGACAAGCGGAACCGGCTGTTCCACATACATCGGCTGATCCGCCAGCGCGGCGGCAAATATGCTGAGGCCCAACAGGCCAAAAATCAAATCCCCGCTGCCGCTATGGTAATATCCGTAATGCCCGCCACCATAATGGCCACCGCTGTAATGTCCACCACCATAATGGCCGCCACCACGCGACTGGGCCATGCTAACAGACGCGGCCAACGCGACCACCAGCACCACGGCACACATTTTAGAGCCTATCCGAAAACCCACTGGGACCATGATGGCCTGAGTTTTCGCGCTGGGCAAGGCGGCTGTTCGGGCGGGAATACCCAAGGCGGTCTTTCCCCCGAACAGATAACGCTGCCCGACGTGAAAAGACACGCCACCCGCTGCGGGCACGGCGTATTCTACCCTGCCGCGGTGTTCCTCGCCGGGACCAAGACCGCTGCGAGTATTGGCCCCCGACTCGCGCCTTGCGGACAGGGCAGAACCCGCCATGTCATGGCCCAATGGGTTTTCGGATAGGCTCTTAATCATCTTGTTCATTTGACCACCCTGCTTTCCGGAAGTGGACCGGGTATGCACGACTGCTCCGAGCATACCGACTCCCTGCCAGATATGATCATGCTGAAGGCCCGCCATGTCGAGTCAATAATGAAACCAAGGTCACACGCCGAAAGGACGAAGGAACTTCTCATGGCATGCACAAAGGACTGGCCGAAGAAAAATGGGGCCAGGGGAAAGGAATATTTTTTTTGATTCCTTTCCCCGAGGTCAGGACACCGGGGAACCTCCTCAAGGCATCCGAAGAAACCATCCCGCGTCCAGCGGCCCACCCCGGGGTGGGGTTTCACCCCATGGCATTCCAGACGGGTGCGCGGTATGCTCTGCCGGATAAAGAAAATATCATGCGGCACAGGCAAGAGGAGGTGCGGCGGGCTGCCCGATCATTTCGGACAAACCCGGCGACTGCGGCGGGTGCGGCAAGATGCTGAAAAAATGCGAATAAGAGCCTAGACTCTAAAAAGAGAGGCGTCCATGAAATGGCACAATATGACGGTTTTTGCCACCATCGTGGCTTTAGGGTTGTGGTTCTGGTGGGCCGTGGCAAGCATAGCGGTCCGGGTTTTCTGAAGCATCCAATCCGGGCGGACCCCGCCGGATGAAAGGAGACGCGCGTGAGCTACGCGGTCATTGGCGCAACAGGCAACACGGGAAAACAGGTTGTGGAAGGCCTGCTCGAACAGGGCAAGGACGTGCGCGCCATCGCCCGCAAGGCCGCCAGGCTGGCGCCCCTGACCGACAAGGGGGTGAAGATACACGAGGGATCCATCATGGATGCCTCGTTCCTGACCCGGGCCTTCGACGGCGTGAGCGCGGTGTATGCAATGATCCCGCCGGACGTTTTTGTGCCGGATGCGCGGGCAGGCTACGGGCGGTTTGGCGAAGCCATCACGACCGCCCTGAAGGCTGCGGGGGTGAAGTACGTGGTGAGCCTGAGCGGCCAGGGCGCGGATCTGCCGGAAAAGACCGGACCGATGGCCGGCCTGCACGACCAGGAGCAGCGGCTCAACCGGCTGGCGGGCGTCAACGTGGTGCATCTGCGGGCGACTTTTTTCATGGAAAACCTGCTGCAGAACATTCCGGCCATCAAGGCGCAGGGCATCATCTCAACGCCGCTCCGGAGCGATCTCCCGCTGGCCATGATTTCCGCGCGGGACATCGGGAACGCAGCCGTCCAACACCTGAGCACGCTCGATTTCGAGGGGCACGTCGTCCACGACCTGCTGGGGCCGCGCGACTTCACCATGAACGAAACGACCCGGGTGCTGGGCAATGCCATCGGCAAGCCGGAGCTCAAGTATGTGCAAGCCCCCTACACGCAGGCCGTGCAGTCCATGCTCGCGGCGGGATTCTCGGACGGCATGGCCCGGAGCTTCGTGGAGCTGTACCGCGCGTACAACGACGGGCTCATCGCCATGCCGGCGCGCACCACTGAAAACACGACCCGCACGACCATGGAGGAGTTTTCCTCTGTCTTCGGGACGACCTTCCGCGGAAGCCCATGGGAATAGAAGAAGCGTTTCACGCAAAGCCGCAAGAGGAGTCCTTCACCCATTACGCTGCGGCGGCACACCGGATTCAATTCGCGTTTCACCGCACCTGTAAGAGCCTATCCGAAAACCCATTGGCCCAGCGGATTTTCGGATAGGCTCTTAGTTTGACAGCGGGATTTCCAGAAAGCATCTACCTGCGGGCTACAGATTCCCGCCTAAGTTTTAAATCCTATTCAGGGTAAATGGAACACAATAGAACACAATGGAACACATTTTGAGAAATGTTTTCGTCTCGTTTTATTTGTAACTATTTGCACATTAATATCTTGCAAAATAAACCAACAAGATTGGCGTCGTTTTCGTGTTCCATTTTCGGCGTAATCAATTTTACATTAATAACTTGCGATTTTTTTGATGTTTTTTGGAGAGATCCAGCCCGCAAGGAAAATGCACATCAATCAGGGAGTCAGAACAATCAGCCGGTAGAACTGATGAGTGGTTATGTCGGGGATCTGCACGGTATAAATGGTCTGGGTGTCGGTCGCCTCAATCAGGCCACTCAGGTTCGTGCAGTCGGTGCTGCTGAGCTCGTTGTAAGACTGCACGAAGTATGTGCGGCCGGGAATGGTGTCCAAAATGAACGTGAGCGTCTGGCCCGGCGTGGAAACCGCCAGATCCGAAAACGCCAGCCGGGAAGTTCCATCCAAAGGATTGGTGCCTGCGGCCATTTCCTGCGCATTGCTCAAGCCATCGTGGTCGGGATCGTCATTCGCGCCATGTTGGCCCGGCGCAAGCGTACGCAACTGGTATGCATCCTCCCACTGGTCGGGCAACCCGTCAAGATCTTCATCAACTGCCGGAACAGAATCGCTGATCACATGCACAAAAGCACCCGTTGCCATACCTTGCGCATTGGTGACGATACAACGATAGGCACCAGCTTGGGTTACGTTCGTCACTGTCAATATCAACAAAGCACTGGTCGCCCCGACAAGCGGGGTCCCGTCTTTTTGCCACAGATAACGCATTGGCAATTCTCCCACCGGTTGCACTTGCAGGAAAACTGGAACACCCAGCGGAGTTTTGATCTGGCTCACCATTGGAGTTAAAAATGGCCGGCCAACACCAATCACCGCAAGGCTATGACAATCGCCCCCAGACACCGCAACCACATTACTCAACCCCGCTGGCACAGACGTCTGACCATAATCATTTCGTCCCCACACCACGACCGTGCCATCTGCACGCAATGCCAAACTGTGTGCATAGCCAGCGGACACCGCCACCACATTGCTCAACCCCGCTGGCACAGACGTCTGACCATCATAATTTCCGCCCCAAGCTATGACGGTACCCTCCGCACGCAACGCCAGACAATGGTACCCGCCTGCAGACACCGCCACCACATTGCTCAACCCTGCAGGCACCGTCGTCTGACCAGATGCGTTATTTCCCCAAACCGCGACCGTACCGTCTGCACGCAACGCCATACTGTGGTTTCCCCTGCATGCGGCCAATGCCACCACATTGCTCAAACCAGCTGGCACAGTCGTCTGCCCAGAACCATTCCACCCCCATGCCACAACGGTACCGTCCGCGCACAACGCCAGACTATGATGCTCACCCGCAGCCACCGCCACCACATTGCTCAATCCCGCAGGCACAGTCGCCTGCCCATAATAGTTCCATCCCCAAGCCACGACCGTACCGTCCGCACACAATGCCAGACTGTGCTCGACACCCGCAGACACCGCCACCACGTTACTCAACCCTGCAGGCACAGATGTCTGACCTGATTCGTTCATCCCCCACGCCTCAACGAAACCGTCCGCGCGCAACGCCAGACTGTGATACCCGCCTGCGGCCACTGCCACCACGTTGCTCAAAAACACAGGGGCGGACGTCTGGCCATTCGTGTTCCAGCCCCAAGCTGCGACGTTAACCACTCTAAGTTGCGAAATGAAACTAGTCGCACGCACATATTGATTACTGATCACAACGCTATAAGATCCAGCATCGCCAAATTGTGCCGAAGATACAGCGTATGTGCTGGACGTTGCTGTATTGATCACCAAGCCATCCCTCTGCCATTGATAATTCAACGGTGTCGCCCCAAACTGTCCCCTTACGGAAAGCATCCAACTCTGCCCAAGAAAAACCGATCCACTCTGCGGAAACATATCAACCATGAGTGTAGTAAACGCAATATGCACCAACGCACCCGTCGCTATACCCTGTGCATTGGAGACAATGCAGCGATAGTCACCAGATTGGCTATAGTTCGTAACTGACACCTTAACCGTCAATAAAGCATTCGTCGCCCCGGCAAGCGACGCCCCGTCTTTCTGCCACTGGTAATTCATCACCAGCTCGCCTGACGGTTGCACCCGCAGAAAAACCGGAACTCCGAAAGGAGCTCTAATCTGATTCACCATCGGAGCCAGAAATGGCCGGCCAACGCCAATCGCTGCTAAACTATGATCCCTGCCTCCAGCCAACGCCACCACATTGCTCAATCCCGCAGGCACGTTTGTCTGGCTTCCCCAAGCCGTGACTGTACCGTCCGCATGCAATGCCAAACTGTAAGTTCCACACGCGGACACTGCCGCCACGTTGCTCAGACCCAACGGCACAGTCGACTGTCCATTCGTGTTCGACCCCCAAGCCGTGACCGAACCATCCGCACACAATGCCAGACTATGATACATACCCGCGGATACCGCCACCACATTGCTCAATCCCACAGGCACAGATGCCTGACCATACTCATTATAACCCCATGATACGACCGTACCATCTGCACACAACGCTAGATTGTGACCAAAGCCAGCGGACACTGCCACCACATTGCTCAATCCCGCAGGCACAATCCCCTGACCATAATAATTATCCCCCCACACTTTAACCGTGCCATTTGCGCACAAGGCCAAACTGTGATACCCGCCCGCAGACACCGCCACCACGTCACTCAATCCCACAGGCACAGCCGTCTGACCATTATTGGCGTACCCCCAAGCTACAACCGTACCATTTGCACGCAACACCAGACTATGCACCCAGCCAGCGGACACCGCCACCACATTACTCAGCCCCGCCGGCACGTTTCTCTGACCAAAAGTGTTATCCCCCCAACCCGCAAGTGAACCGTCCGCACGCAAAGCCAGACTGTGATACCCTCCTGCGGACACTGCCACCACATTGCTCACGCCTGCAGGCACGGTCGTCTGGCCAAACTCGTTTGTGCCCCAAGCCGCGACATTAACCACACTAAGTTGCGCAATGGAACTGGTCGCACATATGTATTGATTACTGACCACAACACTATAGAAACCGGCATCACCCCATTGCGTTGAAGACACCTCATAGGTGCTCGCCGTTGCGGCACTGATTGCCTGCCCGTCTTTTTGCCACTGATAACTCAGCGGCGTTTCGCCAAACACTCCCCCGATGGAAAGCATTAATGGTTGCCCAAGAAATGCCGATCCGGTTTGAGGCACCATATTAATCATGAGAGGAACAACCGCGACATGCACCAAAGCCCCGGTTGTCACACCCTGCGCGTTTGAGACAATGCAGCAATAACCGCCGGATTGGGTGGCGTTCGTCGCCGTCAGCATCAGCAATGCATTGGTTACCCCGACAAGCGGTTCCCCGTCTTTTTGCCACTGGCAACTCATCGGCAGCGCCCCCGTTGCCTGCGCCCGCAGGAAAACCGGAATCCCCAACGGCGTTTTGATCTGATTCACCATCGGCGCCAGAAATGGCCTGCCGACACCAATTACCGCCACACTGTGATACCTGCCTGCGGACACAGCCACCCCGTTGCTCAATCCCACCGGCACAGCCACCAGACCATTCGTGTTCAAATCCCAATCCACGACCGAACCGTCAGCGCGTAAGGCCAGACTGTGAGCGCCACCTGATGCCACAGTCACCATGTTGGTCCAACCCGTCGGCACGGTTGCCTGACCATTCGTGTTCAACCCCCAAGCCGCAACTGAACCGTCAGCGCATAACGCCAAACTATGAGACTCACCCGCCGCCACCGCCACCACATTGCTCAGCCCTGCAGGCACGGTAGTTTGGCCATAATTGTTCCATCCCCAAGCCGCGACCGTACCGTCCGCACGCAAGGCCAGAGTGTGATAATAACCGGCGGCCACCGCCACCACATTACTCAGCCCCGCCGGCACGTTTCTCTGACCAAAAGTGTTATCCCCCCAACCCGCAAGTGAACCGTCCGCACGCAAAGCCAGACTGTGACTCACTCCCGCAGCCACGGCCACCACGTTGCTTAATCCAACCAACACGTTTGTCTGGCCATACCAGTTATTCCCCCAAGCCACGACAGACCCGTTCACACGTAACGCCAGGCTGTGTCCTCCACCTGCGGACACCGCCACCACGTTGCTTAATCCCACAGGTACAGTCGTCTGGCCATAACTGTTATCACCCCAAGCCGCAACAGAACCATCTGCGTGCACCGCCAGATTGTGATTCGCGCCCGCGGATACTGCCACCACGTCACCCAACCCCGCCGGCACGGTCGTCTGACCACTTGTGTTCACCCCCCAAGCCGCAACATTAACCACACTGAGTTGCGCAATGGAACTGGTCACACTGCCGTATTGATTGCTAACCACAACATTATAAGAACCCGCATCGCCAAGTTGCGCCGCAAACACAACAAACGTGTTCGACGTCGCACCGTCGATTGCCTGCCCGTCTTTCCACCACTGACAACTCACCGGCATTGTTCCCAATACCTCAGCGGAAAACATCCAGTTCTGCCCAATAAACGCCGACCCACCTTGCGGGGACTTATTAACAAAAAAGGGCAAGCTGACTATGACATGCACCAGCGTACCCGTCGTCATGCCCTGCACGTTGGAGACTATGCAGCGATAATCTCCGGACTGGTTAGCATTCATCGCTGTCACCGTCAACAAGGCATTCGTCGCCCCGGCAAGCGCCTGTCCATCCTTCTGCCACTGACAACTCATAGGCCGTTCACCTGCGAACTGCGCTTGCAAGAAAACAGGAACCCCACATTGTGTTTTGATCTGATTCACCATCGGGGCTAAAAATGGACGGCCAACGCCAATTACCGCGAGGCTGTGGGCATCGCCTCCATCCGCTGCCACCACATTGCCCAATCCTGCGGGCATGTTAGTCTGACCAAGCCTGTTATCCCCAAAAGAGTCAACTGAACCATCTGCGTGTAATGCCAGGTTGTGATACCCGCCTGCGGCGATTGCCACCACATTACTCAACAGTGATGGAACGTTTGTCTGTCCATAATTGTTATCCCCAAAAGCCACAACCGAACCGTCCGCGCGCAATGTCAGACTGTGAATTCCGCCTGCAGCAATCGCCACCACGTTGCTTAAACCCGCCGGCACAGTCATATTCGTATATATCGAGCCATTGTAATACTCTTTCCAAGCTACAACCGAACCGTCTGCGCGTAACGCCAGACTGTAAATTCCGCCTGCAGACACCGCCACCACGTTGCTCAATCCCGCCGGCACAGTCGTTTGGCCATTATAATCCCATCCCCAAGCTACAACCGTACCGTTCGCGCGCAACGCCAGACTGTGGTATCCTCCCGCAGACACCGCCACCACGTTGCTCAATCCCGCCGGCACAGTCGCCTGAGCATCATAATTTCCTCCCCAAGCTATGACCGTACCGTCCGCGCGCAACGCCAAACTATGATGCTCACCCGCAGACACCGCCACCACGTTGCTCAATCCCGCCGGCACAGTCGCCTGTCCATAATAGTTCCATCCCCAAGCCGCGACCGTACCGTCCGCACACAGTGCCAGACTGTGATCGCCACCCGCAGACACCGCCACCACGTTGCTCAATCCCACAGGCACGGTCGTTTTGCCATGACTGCTATCGCCCCAAGCCGCGACGTCAACCACACTGAGTTGCGCGACTGAACTGGTCACGCTGCCATATTGATTGCTGACCACCACACGATAGAACCCGGCATCACCCCATTGCGCCGAAGACACTATATACGTGCTCGATGTCGCCGCGCTAATTGCCAAACCATCCTTCTGCCACTGATATCCTAATGGCGACCCAGACGCCTCCACGGAAAGCGTCCAGCCCTGTCCAATAAACGCTGACCCACCATGAGGGGGCACGTCAATAGACGGGGGCAACCCAAGCGTGACATGCACCAATGTACCCGTCGCCACGCCCTGCGCATTGGATACAATACAGCGATAGTCGCCGAATTGGTTGGTGTTCGTCACTGTCAATGTCAACAACGCATTAGTTGCTTCAGCAAGTGGGGCTCCGTCCTTTTGCCACAGACAACTCATCGGCAATCCACCCGTTGGCCGTGCCTGCAAAAAAAACACTCCCCCCAACGGCACTTTGATTTGATTGACCATCGGAGCCAAAAACGGCATGCCGACGCCTATCACTGCCAGACTGTGAACATCACCCCCAGCCGCCGCCACCACGTTACTCAAGCCTGCAGGCACCGTGGCCTGACCATTCGTGTTCAAACCCCAAGCTATGACCGAACCGTCCGCACGTAACGCCAAACTGTGAGACGCGCCCGCCGCCACAGCCGTCACATTGCTCAATCCTGCAGGCACATTCGTCTGGCCGTAACTATTATCTCCCCAAGTCAAAACTTTACCATCCGAGCATACCGCCAGATTATATTTTTTACCCGCCGCCACTGCCACCACGTTACTCAGGCCGGGAGGCACATTGGTTTCACCATTTCCGTTATATCCCCAGGCGACAACCGTGCCATTTGCACGCAAGGCCAGATTGTGCCTTCTGCCCGCCGCCACCGCCACAACGTTGCTCAATCCCGCAGGCACATTAGTCTGACCTTCCGAATTCCGGCCCCAAACGGCGACCGTTCCGTCCGCACGCAAGGCCATGCTGTGATCCTCACCCATCGCCACCGCCACGGCATTACTTAAACCCGGAGGTGTGTTTGTCTGGCCATATTCATTATCCCCCCAAACCGCAACCGTACCATTCGCACGCAGCGCCATGCCATTCCACTGCCCCGCCGCCACCGCCACCACGTTGCTCAATCCCGCAGGCATGGCCGTCTGGCCTTTTTCGTTATCTCCCCACGCCACAACCAGACCGTTCGCACGCACCGCCAGACTGTGATACCAGCCAGCGGCCACCGCCACCACATTGCTCAGACTGACAGGCACAGTTGTCTGGCCGTAACTATTATCCCCCCACGCCGCGACATTACGCACGCTGACCTGCGCAGTGGAACTAGTCACGCTACCGTATTGGTTGCTGACCACAACACTGTAAAAATTGGTGTCACCCCATTGCACCGAAGTTAGCTCATACGTATTTGACGTCGCCCCGCTAATCATCTGGCCATCTTTCAGCCACTGATAGCTCAACGGCATTGTCCCGGACGCATCAACGGAAAAGGTCCAACTCTGTCCAACAAAAGCCGAGCCACCCTGCGGAGGCACATTAATAACCAAGGGAACACTGAAGGAGACATGCACCAGCGCACCCGTGATCACACCCTGCGTATTGGAAACGATGCAGCAATAGTCACCGGATTGGGTGGCATCCGTCGCTGTCAGAATCAACAAAACATTGGTTGCTCCTTCAAGCGGTGCCCCGTCTTTCTGCCACCAACAACTCATCGGCAGCTCGCCCGTTGGCCGTGCCTGCAGGAAAACCGGAGCCCCCAACATCGCTTTAATCTGATTTACCATCGGGGCCAGAAATGGTTTCCTATCGGCACCAATCACCGCAAGGCTATGAGAGTCGCCCCCAGACACCGCCACCACGTTACTCAAGCCTGCAGGCATCGTGGTCTGGCCATTCGTGTTCAAACCCCAAGCCACGACCGAACCGTCCGCACGTAACGCCAGACTGTGAGACATGCCTGCGGCCACTGCCACCACGTTGCTCAACCCGGCCGGAACGGTCGCTTGTCCATTCGTGTTTAAACCCCAAGCCACGACTGTGCCATCCACGCACAATGCCAGACTATTAGACCCGCCTGCGGCCACCGCCACCACGTTACTCAATCCGGCCGGAACGGTCGCTTGACCATAATCATTTCGCCCCCAAGCCGTTACCGTACCATCTGCACGCACGACTAGACTGTGATCCCCGCCTGCAGCTATTGCCACTACATTGCTCAATCCCACAGGCACGTTTGACTGACCTTGCCTGTTATCCCCCCAAGCTGTTACCGTACCATCTGCACGCAAGGCTAGACTGTGAGACGAGCCAGCAGCCACCGTTACCACATTGCTCAAACTTGCCGGCACATACATCGGCATATAGCCCCGCTTCGCTCCATCAAAGTATTGTCCCCAAGCCACGACCAAACCATCCGCACGCAACGCCAGACTCTGCCGCCCACCTGCAGCCACCACCACCACGTTACTCAAACCTGCCGGTACAGTCGCTTGACCATAATTGGTAGCCCCAAAAGCCATAACGGAACCGTCAGCACTCAATGCCAGGCTGTGAGCGGTACCTGCGGCCACCACCACCACGTTGCTCAAACCAACTGGCACAGACGACTGGCCATTTGTATTCAATCCCCAAGCCGCGACGTTAACCACACTGAGCTGTGCAATGGAACTGGTCACGCTGCCATATTGGCAATCGACTACAACACGATAAAATCCGGCATCGTTTAATTGCGCCGCAGATACAACAAATGTGCTTGAAGTCGCTGAATTGATTGCTTGACCGGCCTTCTGCCACTGATAGCTCGCCGGAGTTGTTCCAGCCGTCACCACAGAAAACATCCAGCTCTGTCCGATAAAAACCGAGCCGCCCTGCGGGGGCGTATCAACAACCAGGGGAATACTAAATGAGACATGCACCAATGTACCCGTCGTCACACCCAGTGTATTGGAAACAATGCATTGGTAGCCACCGGGTTTGTTGTCGTCCGCCGCAATCAACGTCAACATGGTATTGGTCGCCCCGGCAAGCGGCGACCCGTCTTTCTGCCACTGGCAACTCATCGGCAGTTCGCCCACCGGTTTCACCTGTAAAAAAACCGGGATCCTCATCGGCACGCTGATCTGATTCACCATCGGGGCCAAAAATGGCCGCCTATCAACACCGACCACCGCCAAGCTATGATACTGCCCTGCAGCCATTGCCACCACGTTACTCAGCCCCGCAGGCACTGCCGTCTGGCCAAAAGAGTTATCTCCCCACGCCGCAACCGTACCATTCGTACGCAACGCCAGATTGTGATGGCCGTCTGCCGCCACCGCCACCACGTTGCTCAAACTCGCCGGCACTGATGTCTGGCTGAAAAAGTTATCGCCCCAGGCCTTAATCGTACCGTCCGCACGCAATGCCACACTGTGGGAATCGCCCGCGGCGATCGCCACCACGTTGCTCAATCCCGTGGGCACGGTGGCCTGAGTTTTCCTATTGTCCCCCCATGCCGCAACCGTACCATCTGCACGCAACGCCAGACTGTGCCGCTGACCTGCGGCCACCGCCACCACATTGCTCAAACCCGACGGCACGACCATCGGCACAAATGTCGTCCCATTATCATATTTTCCCCACGCTACAGTCGTACCGTCTGCACACAACGCCAGACTGTAGCCATCATTCGCAACCACATCCACCACGTTACTTAAACCCGACGGCACGGTCGTCTGACCATACAAATTCTGCCCCCAGGCCACAACCGTACCATCCGCGCACAATGCCAGACTATGATAATAGCCTGTAGCTATTGCCACCACGTTGCTCAATCCCGCCGGCACATTTGTCTGGCCATAACTGTTATCCCCCCATGCCACGACTGAACCATCCTCACACAACGCCAGACTGAAATATGAGCCTGCGGCTACCGCCACCGCATTACTTAACCCCGCTGGAACGGTTGCCGGGCTGCCCCAGGACACGACATTCGTCATGCCGAAGGTGGTTTTTGAAGATAGTGCGATAAGCAACCCTACCCACAGCAACTGTTTTGAGATTCCATGTTTCATTTATCGCCACATGCTAAAAATGTTCTGCAATACCCTTGGGGCCGCATATTCGCCTCGACCCGGAAAAGTGATTGTGGTCTTTTGCATTAAAATGCAATCCAATGATTCACACAAGAAGAAACGACAGGTAGATTTCAACGGAGTTGTTGCACCCATTCAAGGTGCCCGAAAAAACGTCACAACCCCAAGGGCAGGACAAAGACGAATTGACAGAGTGCTGCACACCTGTAAAAGTAAAAGTCATTCGCGCCCCATAGGAACACAGAGACTGAAGCTGTTTAACTGTAGGCTGAAGGCCGGAATGAAAGAAATGCGAACCCCGGAAACCGCAAATCGAACAAGAATGAAAAAAATCATTTGGGTGGTTGTGCCTCTGATGGCGATCCTCGCCGGATGCAGCATGGCGGGTGGTGGCAGAGCCAGCGTAGGTGGCAACCCCGCTTGTGTGGACAACATGCCTATGAAACACGCACGCTTTATCGAACGGCCACAAGTATTTGTCAGCCACACGCCGGAACGGTCCTTCATCGGACCCGGCACGATCCGGCTGAAGAACAGCGACATCCTGATGGCGGCGCCGTGGGGCCGGCCACCAACGAACTTCGAGCAGCTCGCCGCGAAATTCCCGGCGCCCATGCTCTACCGGAGCATGGATGGCGGACGGAGCTGGCAGGAGGATGGCCGGATCCGGATGGAATGGGACCTTGCCGGAATGATCTCGGACGGCGGCATCACCTTCCTGCGGCTGCAAGACGGCCGGATCGCCCTGCTCGCGCATCGCCATGTGCCAGGCCTGCACGGCGGCGGGCTGCCGGTTTTCTCCGTCTCAGCCGATGAGGGCCGGACATGGACGCCCGCGCGACTGACCGGCGCGCCGGAAGGCGTATGGTATGTCATGAACGACCGGATGATCCAGATGAAGCGCGGCCGGATTGTCGTGCCGGTCTCGCACATGCCCAATGGGCCCGGCACACAGGAAGGCGACCGGAACCTCGCACTATGCTTTTTCAGCGATGATGGCGGCCAGACCTGGCAGCGTTCGCAGCAGCCCGTTGATCTGGACGACGGCCGGGGTATGGCCGAACCGTGTGTCGCCGAAATGGAGGATGGCCAGCTTATCATGCTGGCGCGGACCGGCAGCGGATTCCATTATTCTTCACGGTCCGGCGACGGCGGGGACACATGGTCCACCCCCGAACCGACCACACTCCAGGCCGCCTGCTCACCCCTGACGCTCAAGACACTGCCGGACGGACGGCTGATCGTGTTCTACAACCACGCCGCGCCGTTGAACCACGCATCCTTCTTCCCCCGCACACCGCTCTGTTACGCCATATCAACGGACAAGGGCCACACATGGAGCAAACCGGTGCTTGTGGATGACGATGGGGCCGGAAAAAACGACCGCCAGAACATCTACCCATCGGCCTGCTTCACGGACGAGGGAATGCTGCTGGTCTATTCCACGCACTTCGCTGACCCCAAGGGTAGCTTCGCAGGTTCAGCCGACCACCGGATTGGCGGCGGCAAGCGCTGCATCCTTGCATATCCGGAGTGAGCGAAGGAGGCGCTTAGGCTGAAGGCTGTTAGACTGCAGGCAGGAAACAGGAGTCTGAATTTTTCACGCAAAGCCGCAAAGATTCATACTGGCGTATCCTGACTTTTGGTGGCAGGGGCGGTATAATTCGTTCAATAACGTCGTTGCGCAATCTGACTCGAACCTATCTCAAAATTGTTTTGACCATGACACGGCGGGTTCAGCCCTGTCCGCAAGGCGCGCGCCGGGGGCCAATACCCGAACATCCGCCTTGCCCAGCACGAAAACTCAGGCCATCATGGCTTCAAACCAATTTTGAGATAGGTTCTTGATAAATTCATCCAAAGAAACCATAATCGCACCATGAAGATTGAAGACCTACGAAAAGCCGCCTTACCGGTATGTCAGGAGTTTGGCGTCCACCGGCTTGATGCATTTGGCTCGGTCGCGCGCGGGTCTTCAGCGCCGTCAAGCGATGTGGATTTGCTCGTCGAGTTCAGCGAACCGGACCATAATCCGGCCAAACGGTTTTTCGGACTGCTTCACCGGCTGGAAGATGCCTTGGGCTGTGAAGTGGATCTTCTCACGCCCGGCAGCCTGCGGAATCCCTACTTTAAAGCCCGCATCCTCAAAGAGAGGACACCTGTTTATGAAGGATGATGTCCTCGCCCATCTTCACGAGATCACACAGGCAGGCCAAGCCATCAAGCAGTTCATTGCCGGCATTACCTTCGAACAATACTCGACCAATGAACTCATCCGCAGCGCCGTGGAGCGCAAATTCGAGATCATGGGCGAAGCATTGAACCGGATCAAACGCGATGATCCTTCTGTTCTAGGCCTGATCCGCGACTACCGCGACATCATTTCATTCCGCAACATCCTTGTCCACGGCTACGACACCATCGATGACCGGATTGTCTGGGGTGTCATCAAAGAGAACCTCGACAATCTGATCGCGGATGTCACCACCTTGACCCGTTAAAATATAAATCTCCTTTTCGTTTCTTTCGTGCATTTCCAACTCAGGAGCTTTTTGCGAAACTCCCACGGACGGCACAGAGGCCGTCCCTCCAGTGTCAAACTCATGCCTTTTGCCACATTTTCTGGAGGGTCGGGCTCCGTCCCGACCGTTCTTTCCTGGATTTTGCAAAATGCTCAGGTCCGCCCGTGAATGCGCTTGATTTCGGAAGGCTGACACGGCACCTTAGCGCTATGCAAAAAACCGGAAACATCATCAGGAACAACCATATTTTTGACGCCTCCATCACCCCGGCGGAACGCGAGCGGCTGCGCGCCCTGTCCGGCCGTGTGGCGCAACTGGCCGACCGCGATATTGAAAAAGAAAAACAACTGCTCTGGCAGCGCCACAACGACCTTGAAAAGACACGGCCGCTGATTTTCTGTGACCCTGAGAACGGCTGGCATGAAATCATCACCGAGGACGCGCTGCAATGCCGGAACCCCCTGCCCCGCGACTGGGAATACCGGCTGCTAAAGGAAATCTTCTGGGGCGAGAAGATGGGCGACGACCGCGTCATCCAACCGTGGTTCAATCTGGGCTACATCTGCACAGAGACGGACTGGGGCGTGCATGAGAAGCAGGTGGGCGGCGACCACAACGGCGCACGGACATGGATCGCACCGCTGACCCAACTGGACGACTTGAGCATGCTCTGCCATCCGACCATCAACGTGGACCGCCCGGCAACAGAGCAGCTCATCGCACTGGCGCAAAATACTTTCGGCGACCTGCTGCCGGTGCGGCTCCGACCCAACTGGTACTGGACGCTGGGCATGACCTGGGAACTGATCAACCTGCGCGGGCTGGAGAACTTCATGCTGGACATGTATGACCATCCGGAAGGGCTGCACCGGCTGATGGCGTTCCTGCGCGACGGCACGCTCAACAAGATAAAGTTCCTGGAGGACAACGGACTTTACAGCCTCAACAACGAGGGTGATTATGTCGGCTCCGGCGCGTTCGGCTGGAGCGCCCAACTGCCGGCCCCGGGCTTCCAAGGCCGGGTGCGAAACCGGGACCTATGGTGCCTGAGCGAGAGCCAGGAGACCGTGGGCGTGTCGCCGGACCTATTCGAGGAGTTCGTGTTCCGCTACCAGGTGCCCATCATGGAGAAATTCGGCCGGGTCTGCTACGGCTGCTGCGAACCGGTGCATGAGCGCTGGCACCTGCTCAGGCAGATCAAGAACCTGCGGCGGGTCAGCGTCTCGCCCTGGTGCGACCGGGCGAAGATGGCGGAATATCTCGGCAACCGCTATGTGTACTCGCTTAAGCCGCACCCCGGCCTGGTAGCGGGCGAGCATTTTGATCCGGAGGCGATCCGCAACGACGCGCGCAATGCGCTGGACACTGCCAAGGGGTGCAACCTGGAGCTGGTCATGAAGGACAACCACACGATCCGCAACGAGCCGCGAAGGGTGGTCGAGTGGTGCCGGATCGTCCGCGAGGAGATCGAGAAGGCAGGCGCATAGCGAACGGGACTGGCCAAAAACAACCGGAATGACACGCATTCGGCCGCCAAAAGGGCTGGACGATTTTATCCCGTCTGGTTCGTTGCTTACAGGCGCCGCGGATACTTATCCAGCGGCGCCTGAGACGCCTGCCAGCCAGGACAAACTTATCCAGCCGTTTTGACGGAAGAACTCCGAATACATGCCATGGTTCGCCTCATCGCGCAGACGCGATGAAAGGTTCTTTCATGGTTATTCGTGTAAGCAGGCGACACAAACATGCATAGTACGTAGGCACCCAGCGTCGCAGCACTGGCTACGCATCGGGCTTCATTCCTGAATTGTCTGCTTTTGCCGATCTGTTCCAAGACTCGCTGCAATTCGCTGGTGGTATGCCGACAAAGCATTTCGGTCAGTGTCGATGTACAACCCACGCGACCATGAGTCCGAGCGTTTGGTCGCAAAGTCGTAGAAGTCAACGAACCATCCATGATGCACCAATGCCACACACCTATCGTTGCGGCCCCACACAAGCGCAAGGTTCATTTCCTCTGGCCCTTTCCCGTGGAAGTCCTCGCTCGCAGTGCTCATGACCTCTGTTGGCCAGAAGGAGAACCTACGAGCGACTTTTACGGAGTGCCCAACACCCTGCATTCCTGACGATTGAACACCAACCACATACCGTCCTGACGGAGAGTTGGTGATCCCGCTCACCCATGAGAACACCCATGTTCCGGTCGCTCGCATGACCAGACGTTGATTCGTTGTGACATTTGCAACGTACATCACCGCCGCAAAGACTACCGGCAGGATTAACACCCACTTCACGAATCGTCGAAATCTCATCAGTTCATCTGTCATGTGTCTTGCCCGGACATTGCATTATGCGTCACGCATAGCGTTGCATGACTACTACGTCCCCAGTTGTTGTTGTACTTTTGCGGTTTTTCGGGGTGGTGTCAACCGGTTTCAGGCAACAGCGGTTTGCGGGTGAGCTCGTTGTTCATGAAACACCGAAAAATCCATGGCGTTGCGCCATGGAGGCGAACCGCAGGTTGCATTTCGTGTCTGTGGTGAAAAAATGCGGCAAGCTTGGGATGATGGCGCGACGTCGTGGGTGGTGCTGGATACGTATCCGCACCACCCGCGATAACAATGCCAGCGCCCAAGATCGCCGCATCCGTTTTCACCCGAAATGCAACCTGCATCCCTTCTCAGCACCCAATCGCCCAAGACGCAAAATCCGGATTGCTTCCCGGCCATGCTTTTCCGTATAGTCACCGCATGCAAACCGCAATTCCATCCGCATTGGGGATCATCGCCGGCAAGGGCGTCTATCCCCTGCTCCTCGCCCAGTCCGCACGCCAGCAGGGCGTCGGCCGGATCCACGTGGTGGCCTTCCGCGGCGAGACGGAACGCAGCATTGAAAAGCATGCGGACACGGTCGACTGGCTCTACCTGGGACAACTGGACCGCATGATGGAATCGTTCAAAGCCAGCCAAGTCCGGCATGCGGTCATGGCCGGACAGATCACGCCCACCAGCCTCTTCCGCGTGCGCATGGACGCCCGGGCCATGGCGCTGCTCAAGAGGCTGGCGCACCGCAATGCCCACACCATTTTCGGTGCCATCGGCGAGGAGCTGCGCGCGCTGGGCATCGACTTGATGCCGGCGTCCGCCTTCATGGAGGCGCATATGCCCGAGGCCGGGGTCCTGACCACACGGCCGCCCACTGCCATTGAACAGACGGATATCGCACTCGGCCAGAAGGTGGCGCATGTGACCAGCCGCTTTGAAATCGGGCAGACCGTGGTGATCAAGGAGGGCACAGTCCTGGCGGTGGAAGCGTTCGAAGGCACGGACAAGGCCATCCGCCGCGCCGGCGAACTGGGCGGCCCCGGCTGCGTGGTCGTCAAGGTCGCCAAGCAAGGGCATGACATGCGGTTCGACATCCCGGTGATCGGCATGCACACCCTGAAAACTTTGAAAAAGGTCAAAGCCGGCGCGCTGGCACTGGAGGCCGGACGCGCCATCATACTAGAAAAAGAACAGGTCATCACAACCGCCAACCGGCTGGGTCTGTCGATCATCGCCCTGCCGCCCATGGCGGAATAGCACCATATCAGGAATCACATGAAACGATTAAAAGTCGGCGTCTTCGGCGTGGGTAGCCTGGGCCAGCATCATGCGCGCATCTATGCGGCCAATCCGGAAGCGGAACTGGTGGGCGTCTATGACATCAACATGGACCGCGCCCGGGAGATCGCCGCGCAGTTCAAGACCCAGCCCTTCGACCAGGTGGACGCGCTGGCCGGCCAGATCGAGGCCGCGAGCATCGCGGTGCCCACGGACCACCATTACAAGCTGGCCTGCCACCTGATGCAGAAGGACATCCACCTGCTGGTGGAAAAACCCATTTCCGTGACCACCGACGAGGCCGAGGAGATGGTCCGCATCGCGGAAGCGCGCGGCCTGATCCTGCAGGTGGGCCATGTGGAACGGTTCAACCCGGTCATGCGCTACCTGGAAGAGCACCTGACCCATCCGCGCTTCATCGAAGCCATCCGGCTGTCGACGTATCCCCCGCCCCGCGAAGGTGCGGCACCACGCGGCACGGAGGTCAGCGTGGTGCTCGACCTGATGATCCACGACCTGGAGATCATCCTGCACCTGGTCAACTCACCGCTCAAGGAATGCCACGCGGTCGGCGTGCCGATCCTCAGCCCGACCGAAGACATCGCCAATGCCCGGCTCATGTTCGAGAACGGCTGCGTGGCGAACGTCACCGCCAGCCGCATCAGCCAGGAGCGCATGCGCAAGATCCGCGTCTTCCAGACCGACACCTACCTTTCGCTGGACTACATGAACCAGACCGGGCAGCTGATCCGCAAGACCGCCACCGGACTGATCCCTTCGGAAGTGCCGCTGGAGAAGGACGAGCCGCTGGTCGCGGAGCTGCGGTCATTTGTGAAATGCGTCTCGACCCGCAAGGAGCCGGTGGTCACCGGGCGGCATGCCTCCGAGGCCTTGAAGCTGGCCACGCTGCTGTGCCGGCAGATGCGGCAGAACTCGAAGCTGCCGTAGGCAGCGTCCCATAGGGACGCAGAGGCTGAAGAAAAAGGGTTCAGGGTTCGGGGTTCAGGTAAGAGAACCACGGATGAGCCGGGTGACACGGATGGGGATGGAAGAGTTTCAACTACGAAACGCGAAAGACGCGAAACAAGAGACGGAAACCACAGGGTTCAGTGTCATGCCCATGACGGAAGAGAAAAAGCAAACGGCCAAACGCTTCCTGATCATCGCGGGGGAAGTGTCCGGCGACATGCAGGCGGCCCGGCTGGTGACCGCCATCCGCCAGCGCATGCCCGGCGCGGAATTCTACGGCATCGGCGGCGAAGAGATGCGGGTCGCGGGGGTGGAAACGTTTTATGATGTCCGCGACATGGCAGTCATGGGGTTCAGCGAAGTCCTGCGCCGGCTACGTTTCTTTTCCCGCGTTTTCCGCGAGATGAAGGCCCTGCTCAAAAGCCGGCGGCCGGATGCGGTGATCCTGACGGATTATCCGGGGTTCAACCTGCGCTTTGCCGCCATTACCCACGCCATGGGCATCCACACCATCTATTACATCTGCCCGCAGGTCTGGGCCTGGCACCGCAGCCGCATCGCCAGCATGGCGCGGATCGTGGACCATCTGCTGACCATCTTCCCGTTTGAAAAGGCGGTGTTTGAAGGGACCGGGCTGAAAGTGGATTTTGCCGGCCATCCGCTGGTGGACGACGCCCGCCACACATGGGAGGAGCCTGCCGCTGACCTGCCATGGCAGGGCCAACCCAAAATCGCGCTGCTGCCCGGCAGCCGCCGGCATGAGATCCAGCGCATCCTGCCGGTGATGTGGGCAGCCGCCGCCAACATCGAAAAGATCCAGCCCGGGGCCTCCTTCATCATCGCCTCACCCAATGAACGGGTGGAAGCCATGGTGCGCAGGCAGTTCAGCCGCCTATCCGGCGGCCCAACCCGCTGGAAGATCGTCACCGGCCAGACCCGGCAGGTGCTGCGCCAGGCCAAAGCCGCGATGGTGGCGTCCGGCACGGCCACGATCGACACCGCCCTGATGCACTGCCCCATGATCGTGGTCTACCGGGTGAGCTGGCCAACCTACTGGATGGGCAAGCTGCTTATCCGCGTGGACCACATCGGCATGGTCAACATCGTAGCCGAAGAACGGCTGTGCCCGGAATTCATCCAGCATGAGGCCACCCCAGACCACATGGCGCACGCCATGATCCCCCTGCTGTCCGAGACCCCGGAACGGCTGGCGATGGTGGCCGGCCTGCAGAAGGTTTCACGCGCGCTGGGCGAAGGCGGCGCGGCGGAGCGCGCGGCCGAAGCCATCATTCAATCGTTACCACGCAGAGGCTGATTCAGAAGGCGGTTAGGCTGAAGGCTGTTAGACTGTAGGCAGAAGGGCGAAGACGGAATAGAAGTCAGGAGTCAGGAGACAGAAGCGCCACAGAATTTAACTACGAAATGCGCGAAAGGGACGAAAATGGAAATTCACATGGATAAACATGATAGACAAGATTGCGGAAAGACAGAGGAGTTTCACGCAAAGACGCCAAGCCCACCAAGTTCCGGAATTGACCACGGATAAGACGGATGGACACGGATAGGAAACGGCGGATATTTAACTGCGAAATACACGAAAGAACGCGAATGAAAATAAGCGATTTTATTAGCGTATATTGGCGTGTATTAGCGGTTGAAAATAAAGGAACAGGAATGTCTGGATTTCCTAACAGTCTAACCGCCTACAGCCTATCAACCTGCATCCTATGGGATGCTACTCAATCGTTACCAGCTCGCTGATGCGGTCCGCATAGGTGAGCAGCACCGACACGTGGCTGAAGCCGCCCTTGTCCAGCGCCTCCCGCACGGTCTTATGGGCCAGATCCGGATGGTTGCATTCCCGGCTGAGGTGGGCGACAAACACGCTCTTGAGGTGCGGGCCAGCGATTTCCACAACCAGCTCCGCGGCCTCCTGGTTGGACAGATGGCCCTGCCGGCCCTTGATGCGCTGCTTGAGCACCCAGGGCCGCTTGGCGTCCTTCAGCATATCCGGGTCATGGTTGGTCTCAACGACCACCACCTGGCAGTTCCGCAGCCGCTCACGAATCAGCGTGGTGACCATGCCCATATCCGTCACTATGCCGGCGCGGAGATGGCCGCAGGTGACAAGGAAACCCACCGGGTCATAGGCGTCATGCGGCACGGAAAAAGGCTCGATGCGCAAATCGCCAACCGAAAACGCCACGCCGGTCGTGAAAATATTCCATTCCACCCCGGCGGTTCCAGACTCCATGCGGTCCACCGCCTTTGCCGTGTCGCTGTTGGCATACACCGCCAGCCCGTGCCGCTTCTTCAACACCCGCAATGCCGCGCAATGGTCGGAATGCTCATGCGTCAGACAGACCGCATGGATGGCCGCCGTATCCATGCCGATTTCCGCCAGCCGGCGTTCGGTTTCCCGGCCGCTCAGCCCGACATCAACCAGCACCCGCGTCCGGTCCGAAGCCACATAAATACAGTTGGCCGCGCTCCCGCTGGCCAGCACACATATCCGCAACGCCATGGCCGATTCCTTCTTTTCCCCGCCGCCGCTCACTATCTGCTTGAGAATGCACCCGATATGCGTATCATTTATCGCATATAGGGGTGGATTGCAACATGGCAAATCAGTCGTTCTCACTTTCACAGCAGTTAAAGCTCCAGCAGGTGCTGGCGCCACAGCTACGGCAGTCGCTGGAAATGCTCCAGATGCCGATGCTGGAGCTGCGCACCATGATCCAGCGCGAGCTGGAGCAGAACCCCACCCTGGAGGAAGGGCCCGGCGAAATCCCCGCCGAGACCCAGGTCGGCGACGGCGAACCGGACCTGGCCCTGCCCTTTGAGCAGATGGAACCCGCCACAATGCCGGTCGAGCATCCCGAATCCGACGGCAACCAGAAGGAAGTGGATGCCCTGACACGGCTGGATGAATCCTGGCGCGAGCTGGAATCCCTGGACGGGCAACGCCCCGCCTACAGCGAGGAAAACGAGGAGAAGCGCCGCTATCTCATGGAATCGCTGACCGAGCATGAGTCCCTGCAAGAGCACCTGATGAACCAGCTCCAGATCTGCGGGCTGGATGAAACCGGCATGCAGATCGGCGAACTGATCATCGGCAACCTGAACGATGACGGCTATTTCACGATGTCCACCAACGAACTGGCGGCGTCCGCCGGGGTTGATGTCCACCAAGTCGAGGACACGCTGGCCATCATCCAGGATTTCCATCCGGTCGGCATCGCCGCACGGGACCTCGCCGAATGCCTGCTCATCCAGCTCGACCGCATCGGTGCGAGCCACACCATCGCAGCCAAGATTGTCCGGCACCACCTGGAGGACCTGGCGCAGAAAAAAATCCCGGAAATCGCCAAGGCGCTGGAGGTCCCGGTATCGGATGTCTATGCGGCGACCAAACAGATCGCCACGCTCAACCCCAAACCGGGACACCTCTACACACAGGACATCTCCGCCTACATCACGCCGGAAATCACCGTAAGCAAGATTGACGGCAAATACGTGGTCCTGAACAATGACGACGACCTGCCGCATATCCGCATCAGCACCCATTACCGGCAGCTGCTGGAAGACCCGGCCACCACAGCCGAGGTGCGGCAGTATATCCAGGATAAAATCCGCGCCGGCGCCTTCCTCATCAAGAGCATCCAGCAGCGCCAGCGCACGATCCGCCGCATTGCCACGGAAATCGTCACCACGCAGACGGATTTCCTCGAGCACGGCGTTTCGCACCTGAAGCCGCTGACCATGGCGGAGGTGGCCAAAATCGTGGGCGTGCACGAAACCACGGTGAGCCGCGCCGTATCCGGAAAATACCTCCAGACCCCCAAGGGCATCTACGAGCTGAAATTCTTTTTCACCCCCGCGATCCAGACCGCGGACGGCAAATCCATTTCCAACAAAAGCGTGCAGGATATGATCTCCACGCTGGTGTCCGGGGAGGACCACGCACACCCGCTTTCCGACCAGGATCTCATGGACGCGCTGCAGAAGCAGGGCGTGCCCGTGGCGCGGCGCACCATCGCCAAATACCGGCTGATGCTGAAAATCCCGCCCTCCCATCTACGTAAAGTCGAGTAGCATGTTTGCCCATCGCACCTATCAGGAGTCCGCACGCAACCTGGAGGCCCTTTTCAAAGGAGCCGCGTCCTGTTTTGCCGCCCAGATCCCGGAAACCGCGCAGGCGCTGCTGGCTTGGGGCGTCGCCACCACCCGCAGCGCGCCCGTGGTCGTCATCTGCGACGGCCCGCAGTCCCTTGAAAACATGCACCAGAATATCGCCACGCTCCGACCTGGCCACGGGGCGGGCACCCCGCCAGTCCTTTACTACCCCACGCAGGAAACCGGCAGCGGAGGAACGGACGACCGGACCGACGATCCGGAATGGACCGGTCACCGCTTCAGCACCCTGCTGACCCTGCACCAGCGGAAAAGCGCCCAAAAACCCGGTGCCTGCCTGGTCGTCACCTGCATCCAGGCCCTGCTGCAGAAAATTCCGCCGCCACAGCACCTGGTCGGTGAAACGATTGACCTCGCGCTCAAAGCCACCGTGGATTTCGAGGCCTTCGCCGGCCGGCTTGTCGCCATGGGCTACACCATGGAGCCGGAAGTCAGCGTCAAGGGGTCGGCCGCACGGAAAGGCGGACTCATGGATGTGTGGCCGCCCACCGAACCCCGGCCGTTGCGGATCGAATTTTTCGGGTCTTCCATCGAATCCATCCGCTCCTTTGATCCGGGCACACAATGCTCCATCGAAAAACAGGACACGGCGCAGATCCCGCCGGCCCATATCCGGCATTTCACGGAAGAAGCGGATGCGGTGCTGGCCGACTATCTGCCGGAGGACACCTGCTTCCTCTGGTCAGACATGGACGGCATCCGCTACCATGCCGGGCTCCAGAAGGAGCTGGCCAGCGAATCCGGGCAGGCCGGCACGGTGATGGCGCTGGAAATCCTGGAGACGCGCCTGGCGCATGAACCGACCTGGCACCAGATATTCTTCACCACCGAAACCCCGGAAAACACCGAGGTCCATACACTACCCTTCATCCCGCTGGATGGGATCAGCCAGTTCCCTCCCGACACCTTCCAGCCGGACCTGATGGAAGCCGCCCGCCTGCGGCTGTTCGACACCCTCCGCGCAAAAGCGGATGCCGGCCATGCGGTCCATCTGTTCTTTGACACGGACGGCAGCCTGCACCACTTCAAGGAACAGAATGCGGAACTCGCCGCAAAATTCCACCTCCATACCGGTATTTTATCCGACGGGTTCCTGGCGGAAAGCCCACCGCTGGCGGTCGTGGCGGAAGCCGACCTGTACGGGCGGTGCAAGCAGCTTGGCCGCCGCTACAACCCGCGCGGGGATGCCGCCAAGGCCGCGGAAGAGACCGGCACCCGGATCACGGAGCTGACGGACCTGTATCCCGGCGACCTGGTGGTGCATGTGGACCACGGCGTGGGCCGCTACCTCGGGCTGTTCGAGATTGTCTTCAACGGCAAACGCCAGGAGGTGCTGAGCATCGAATATGCCGAGGGCGCGCAACTGCATGTGCCGGTTTCACAGATCCACCTGCTCAGCCGCTATGTGGGCGTGGCCCGCCACCAGGCCGTGCTGCACGCGCTGGGCGGCCGCCGCTGGCACAAGGAGCGGGGCGACGCGGAAAAGGCCGTGGTGGACATGGCCTCCGCCCTGCTGGAAACCCAAGCCAAACGCCAGTCGCTCAAGGGCTACGCATTTGCCGCCGACACCCCCTGGCAGCGCGAATTCGAGGCCTCGTTCCCCTACCGCGAGACACCGGACCAGATCACGGTGATCAACGACATCAAGGCCGACATGGAAATCACCCGGCCCATGGACCGGCTGGTCTGCGGGGACGCGGGCTACGGCAAGACCGAGGTCGCCATCCGCGCGGCGTTCAAGGCCGTCATGTCCGCCAAGCAGGTGGCCATCCTGGTCCCCACCACCGTGCTGGCGCAGCAGCACTTCCAGACCTTCACCGAGCGCATGGCGGCCTACCCCGTGCGCATCGAGATGCTGAGCCGCCTGCGCGGCGCGGGCGAGCGCGCCAACGTGCTGAACCAGATTTCGGAAGGCGCGGTGGACATTGTCATCGGCACCCATGCCCTGCTGCAGCCCCGCATCCACTTCAAGGACCTGGGTCTCGTCATCGTTGACGAGGAGCAGCGGTTCGGCGTGAAACACAAGGAGAAACTGAAACTGCTGCGCACGCTGGTGGACGTGCTGACCCTGACGGCCACGCCCATCCCCCGCACGCTGTACATGAGCATGACCGGCGCGCGCGACATGAGCCTGCTCCAGACTCCGCCGCGCGAACGGACGCCCATCGAGACCCTTGTCATGCGCTATACCGACAAGGCCGTGCGCGAGGCCATCCTGCGCGAACTGAACCGGGAGGGGCAGGTCTTTTTCCTGCACAACCGCATCCTGACCATCCACAATGTGCATGACCAGCTCCGCAAGCTGGTGCCCGAGGCGCGCATCCGCATCGGCCACGGCCGCATGACCCCCGGCGAGCTCTCGCAGGTGATGCACGAGTTCACGGCCGGCCAGTTCGACGTGCTGCTGTGCACTACCATCGTGGAAAGCGGCGTGGACATCCCCCGCGCCAACACCATCATCATCGACCGGGCGGAACGGTTCGGCATTGCGGACCTCTACCAGCTGCGCGGCCGGGTCGGCCGCTCCAACCGCAAGGGCTACGCCTACCTGCTCCTGCCCGCCAGCGGCATCGTGGACACCGAAGCGCGCCGCCGCATCAGCGCCGTGAAAAAACATTCGCAGCTCGGCTCGGGGTTCCAGCTCGCCCTGCGCGACCTCGAGATCCGCGGCAGCGGCAACCTGCTGGGCGCGGAGCAGAGCGGCCACATCTCCGCCGTGGGCTTCGGCCTCTACTGCCAGCTGCTGCAGCAGTCCGTGGCCCGCCTGAAAGGCAAGCCCCTGCCCACGCTGGTGGATGTGGAAACCAAGCTGGACTTCATCGACCTGGCACCGGCCACAGCCACGCACGACACCGGCGCCTTCATCCCCTATGCCTACATCGAAGACGAGCGGCTCCGGCTGGGGATTTACCGCAAGATCGCCGAAGCCACCGCACTGCGGAACCTGACACGGCTGCAGCACGAATTGACCGACCGGTATGGCGCCATCCCGGCGGCGGTCATGCGGCTGCTGAAGATGGGCGAGCTACGCATCCTTGCCGCCAGCCACCGCATCACCCAGATCGAGACCCGCGAGGAAAAGGTCTTTTTGACGGACCGGGACGGACTGATCATGCGCGGCAGCCAACTGCCGCGGCTGCGGGCGAAGACGGCGGAGGCCAAGCTGGATGAACTGGTCGCACTGGTCCGCAGCCTGCCGGAGTGGCGCAGGAAGGAGTAGCAGCGAGTGCGGAGAAGAAAAGGCAGATTGCATTTCGGGTGAAAACGGATGCGGCGATCTTGGGCGCTGGCAGCGCGATCAGAACCGGAATGGCACGCATTCGGCCGTCAAAAGGGCTGGACGATTTCATCCCGTCTGGTTCGTTGCGTACAGGCGGCGCGTATGTGTATACAGCGCCGCCTGAGACGCCTGCCAGCCGGGACAAACTTATCCAGCCGTTTTCCCGGCAGAATACCGAATGCATGCCATGGTTCGCCTCGTTTTGTGCGGCACAAAGTGATTGACATTCTCTTATCCATAAAACATTATCCAGATACAGTGATTTTCAAGCAATTGGATTGCGTTAGCAGTGAGGGACCAGTTTATGCAATTGCAGGAGCAATCAAAAAAAAGAACGGTCTCACCCCAGTTCGAGCGGTTCGTGTTATTCCTCGCAGCCACTTTCACCTGCTATCGGCTTGTTTTCGCACTTTTTTCACCGACGGCATGGCATATCCCCGATGAGCTATTGCTTACCGTCTTGCTGGTCATGGTTGTGTACTTATGGCTTGCAGAGACACAAGCTATTTCCGGTCTCTTTAGATCAGAGATGGCGTTGCGAGACACACAAACCGCCGTGCTTGCCACACTCGTCCAGACAGTTGAGGCGAAGGACCAATACACCCGGGGTCACTCAGAACAGGTCAAACGCCTTTCCATCGAACTTGCGAAAAAAATGGGGCTCAACAAGGAACGAGTCGACCTGGTGGCGCGATCGGCCATTCTCCACGACGTGGGAAAGATCGAGATCCCAGACGCGATTCTCAACAATAAAGAACCACTGACAGAAAAAGAATGGCAAATCATCAAGAAGCACCCGACACGCATGGCCACCATCCTTTCGCCGCTTGATTTCCTTCACCAGGAGACCCATGTGGCGCTTTTCCATCACGAACGGTACGACGGCACCGGCTACGGCGTAGGATTAAAGGGCGCGGACATACCGATCGAGTCGTCCATCATTGCAGTCGCCGACATGTTCGACGCCATGAACTCGGATCGTCCGTACCGGCCCAAACTGTCCAAAGAGACGGTTCTCCAGGAGTTAAAGAAAAGCCAAGGCACGCAGCATGCTCCTGCAATTGTCACATCCTTCCTGGAAATGCTGGAAGAGCAGCCCGAACTATGGCTCCGCTCGTAGGCGACCGGACCGGCGCATCATGTGAAGCGCGCGCCACGTTGCAGATTGTATTTGCTGTTCCTTACGATCTGAATTTATTTAAGGCCGAACTTTTTCAACAGCGTTGCCGCGGGGCAAAAGCCGGTGAACGCGGACTGGATCAGGTTCAACCCCACAAACACCGTGAAGAAAAACCAGTTGTGATTGACCCATAACCCCAGCGCAAGGCTGAGCAATACAAACGTCCCGGCAACCACCCGCACTCCGTTGTCAACCGTCATGATGTCATCTCCTTTTCACTGATTCCTACTCCTGCAAAGCGCCAACGCCATCCACCGCACCAGCATCCCCGCCGGTTGCGGCGGGTTCGACCGGAGCCGCCGCCTGTTTTTTACTGTAGAGCATGTAATACACAACCGGGATCACGAGCAGCGTGAAGGCGGTCGAGACAAAGAGCCCGAAGATCAGCGACCAGGCCAGCCCGCTGAAGATCGGATCGAGCGTGATCGGCCACGCGCCCAGCATGGCCGCGCCTGCGGTCAGGAAGATGGGCCGGAAGCGCACGGCGCCGGACTCGATGATCGCCTGCCTGAGCGGAGTGCCGCGCGCCACCGCATTCTGGATGAAATCGATCAGGATGATCCCGTTGCGGACCACCACGCCGGCCAGCGCGATCATGCCGATCATCGCCGTGGCGGTGAAGAACACCGGGTTCCCGAATCCGCCCACCGGCCGGTTCACCAGCAGGTTCAGCAGCCAGAAGCCGGGCATGATGCCGATCATGGTCAGCGGAATCGACAGCATGATGACCACCGGCAGGACATACGACATGGTCTGATACACCAGCAGCACATAGATGCCGACCAGGGCCGCGGCAAATGCGATCCCCAGGTCACGGAAGACATCCACGGTGATCTTCCACTCGCCCTCGCCGCGCCAGTCGATGCGGAGCCCCGCAGGAAGCGGGTTCTTGCTGAACCAAGACTGGAGCCCCAGCACGGCATACGCCGGACCGCGACCCGCCGTGTCGGCCGTGACAAACACCACCCGCTCCTGGTTCTTGTGGAAAATGGTCTTGTCGCGGACCTGCTCCCTGAACCGGCCCAACTCGCCCAGCTGCACCGACTGGCCCAGCCGCCCCTTGACGGCAATGGTCTTCAGCAAGGCCGCATCCGACCGCTTTTCGCGGGGCAGGCGGATCACGATCGGCAGCTCATTCTGTTCCGTGGACACATGCACCGTGCCGGCGGGCATGCCGCCCAGGACCACGCGCATGGTCTGCGCAATGTCCTCGGTCGATATGCCGTTCAGCCCGGCCTTTTCGCGGTCCACTTCAAAAAAGAGCTTGGTCTGGTTGTCCTCAACCGTGTCATCCACGTCCACCACCCCTTTTTCCACGCGCATCCGCGCCTTGACCACCTGCGCGGCGGCAATGAGGTCAGCGTAGGAGTTCTGCGGCTGGCCATAGACCTCCGCAACCACGGTCGAAAACACCGGCGGACCCGGCGGCAATTCCACGATCTTGATTTTGGCGCCGGTGCGCGCGGCGATCTTTTCAATATCGTGGCGGATGCGCAGGGCGATCGCATGGCTCGCCATCCTGCGCTGCTTGCGCGGGAGCAGGTTGACGCGGATATCGGCGACATCAGGCCCCTGCCGCATGTAGTAATGGCGCACCAGCCCGTTGAAATCCATGGGCGACGCCGTCCCCACGGTGGAAACAAAATCGGTCACCTCCGGCTGGGTCTGCAGATAGCGCTCCAGCTCCTGCACCACCGCATCCGTGGCTTCCAGCGTACCGGAGGCCGGCATGTCGACCACCAGCTGGAACTCGTTCTTGTTGTCAAACGGCAGCGTCTTCAGGGGCACCAGCCCGGAGCCCGCAAGGCCCAGCGCAAGCAGGAACAGCACGCCCAGGGCGCCGAGCAGCAGCCGCGCCTTGCGGCGCGAGTCAAGGAACGGCGAAACGATCCGGCTGTAAACCCGGTAGCCCCGCGTGTCCCCGACGTTCTCCGGCTCATGATGGCCCTGACCGACCTTCAACATTTTGTTCGAGAGCCATGGCGTGATGGTCAGCGAAACCAGCATGGAGCTGAGCATGGCCAGCGGCACATTGACCGCCATGGGCCGCATATAGGGACCCATCATGCCGGTGATGAAAAACATCGGGATAAACGCCACCACGATCGCCAGGGTCGCCACGACGATGGGCGGCAGCACCTCATTCATCGCGTAGGCAATGGCCTGCAGGCGCGGCCGCTTCTTCATGGACAGGTGCCGGAAAATGTTCTCCACGCCGACAATCGGGTCGTCCACCAGCAGCCCGAGCGTCAGTATCAGGGCAAACAGCGTCACGCGGTTGATCGTGTAGCCGAGCATGAGATTCACCAGCAGGGTCAGCGCATAGGTGATCGGCACGGCGATCGCCACAATGACACCCACCCGCCAGTTCATGACCAGCGTGATGAGCACGATCACCGTGATGATTGCCTCAAAAAGCCCCTCGATCAGGCCGTTGACTTTTTCATCCGCGGTCGCGCCGTAATTGCGGGTCACCCGGACCTCGACGCCATCCGGGATGATTTGCGTACGCAGGCTCGCCAGCGCCTGTTCCGCATCCCTGGCGACGCTCACCGCATTGCTTCCCTTCTTCTTGGCCAGCGAAATGGTCACCGCAGGCAGGGATCCGCCCCCGGCATTTTTCACGCCCGGCACAACGCCCGCCGCCGGACCGAAGCCGATGCGGGTATAGGTCGCCAGCTCGTCCGGCCCGTCACGGACATCCGCCACGTCGCGCAGATAGACCGGCCGGCCCGCATGCACGCCCACCATGAGGCTCATCACCTCGGCCGTGTCGCGGAGAAACGGCCCGGTCTCAACCGCGATCTCGCGGTTCCCCTTGGCAAACGAACCGCTCTCCGCCTGGGTGTTGGACATTTTGAGCGCGCCGGCGATCTCGAGCGGCGACAGACCCTGCGCGGCCAGCCGCTCCGGGTCAAGGTCAACATGGACGACGCGCTTTTCGCCGCCGTGGATGGTGATCTTCGCGCTGTTGTCAATATGCTGGAGCTTTGACACCACCTCCTCGGCAACGCGGTACAGGGCATGTGTGTCATACTTTTCGCTGTACAGCGTGGCATTGAAAATCGGCACGTCGTCGATTTCAACCGGCTTGACCACCCACCCGGCGATGCCCGGCGTGGTCTTGTCGATATTCTGGAAAATCTGGTTATACAGCTTGATCAGGCTCGCGGTCCGGTCCTGCCCCACATAGAACCGGACGGTCACCACGGCCATGCCGGGGCGCGACATCGAATAGACATACTCCACGCCGTCAATCTGGTAGAGCATGCGCTCCAGGCGCGACGACACCAGCCGCTCAACCTCCTCGGCGCTGCCGCCGGGATACATGACGATCACATCGGCCAACGGGACCACGATCTGGGGCTCCTCCTCGCGGGGTGTCATGATCAGCGCCGCGACACCGGCCAGCAGGCTGATGATGATCAGCAGGACGGCGAGATTGCCCTTGAGGAAACTCTCTACGACCCGTGTGAAAATGGAGGGTTTCTCTTCCATGGCGCTCATTCTCCCTTCACGGGGTTGGCCAAAATCCTGTCGCCATCGTCGAGGCCCGCCAGCACCTCGACCTGATCATCCTTTGCCGCGCCGGTCTTCACCATGCGGCGGACAACGCGGTCGCCCTGCACCATCTGCGCCATTTCAAGCTGGCCCACCTTATAGACGGCGGAAGCGGGAACCCAGATCGCCTCGGCCGCTTCATCTTCAATCCAAAGCCGGCCGAACGTGCCGGGCAAGATGTCGCCGGCGGTCGCCAACAGTCGGACTTTGACTTTCTGGGTGCGGGTGGACGCATCCACCTCGCTCACGATCTCGGCAACTTGCCCCTTGAATGCCGGCGCCGGACGGTCCAACAGGATGTCAACCTCCCTGCCCAACGGCAGCTTGTTGACCAGGCGAACGGGGACCGCACACTCCAGCCGCATCCGCGACGGGTCATAGATCGAGACCAACATCTGGCCGGGCGCCGCCATGTCGCCAGCTTCCACGCGCCGCTCAGTGACGATGCCATCCATCGGCGAGGTCACCGTGGCATAGCTCAACATCACTTTGGCCCGTTCCCATTGCGCGCGGGCGGCATTGAACCCCGTTTCCGCGGCCACCATGGCCTGCTCGGTGGTGGCTTTGACTTCCATCAGCCGCTGCGCGCGCTGGTATTCGGCCTCCGCCTGCTTGAATTGCGCCTCGGCCGCGGAAAGTTGCTCCCTGATTTCGCGGTCATCCAGCACCACCAGCGTGTCACCTTTTCCGACCCTGCTCCCGGTCATGGCAAGCACCCGGCTGACCGTGGCGGGAATCCGCGCGCTCAGGCTGACGGTTTCCTCGGACATCACCGTGCCAACCACGGGAATCCGCGACACCTGCGGCAGGCGCTTCACCACATGGATCACCGCATCAGGCGCCAGGGCCATACCCTGCTGCTCCGGCGATTGGCCAACCGGTTCCACCTTCGATGAACAGGCGCCTGCAAACAGGGTGATAACCAATATGCCAGCGATGTTTACGACCGTCTTTTTCGAATATTTTTTCATGTTCATGTTTTTCCTTCTCATTCCGCTGTTGCCGGTTCCGATTTGTCATATTCCTTTGCAAGCTCGCCGCGGGCACGGGCCAGGTTCGAAAGCGCGACCAAACAGTCATAATGCGCGGCCGTGTCGCGTGCGCGCATGGCGGTCAGGCCGGTCTGCGCCATGATCAGGTCCACCACCACCGCGGCCCCGTTCTGGTAGCGGTCGCGCGTGATCTGCAGGGCCCGCTCCGCACTGATGACACCCTTGCGGGTCACCGCGGCCCGCTCCACCGCGTCCTTGACTTCAAGCCCTGCCTGAATCAGGTCCAGCTTGAGCTGGTTGAAAACCTTCTCCTGGTCCGCCAGCGCGGCATCCGCCTGCGCACGCGCCTCCTTGATAGCCGAGCGGGTGCGGAACCCGTCAAAGATATTCAATTCCGCCATGACGCCCACGGTGTAGCTCTGCTGGAAGTCGGAGGACACGTCGCTGTCCCAGTCCGACGAACCGAACAGGCTGATGGTCGGCGTGTATTCCCGCCGGGCTTTCCCCAGCGCTTTCTGGCGGAGCGCGGCAACCTGCTGTATGGCCTTAAATTCAGGGCGATTTTCCACCGCGCCGGACAGGTCACCTTCCGCGGGCACGGCGGGAAGTTCACAGCTTTCAACGGAGATATTGTCCGCTGTCGCCAGATCGCTACCCACCGCGGCATTCAAGGCGGCCACCGCCATGAGCAATCCGTTCCGGGCCCGGACCAGGTCCTCGCTGGACTGGGACTGCTGGACTTCCAGATTCAGCACATCGGTTTCAAGCGCCGCGCCGGCCTGATAGCGTTCACGCGCAATGCGAAGGCTTTCTTCAGCGGTTTTGGCGGATTCCTCCATCACGTTGATAAAAGTTTTCGCCTTCATCGCGCCGTAATAGGCACGGGTGATCTGGTGCACCAGCTCATTGCGGACCGCATCCAGGCCCGCACCCGCGGCGGACGCACCAAGACTGGCCATGTCATGGTCAAAACCGCGGCGCCCGCCGTCAAACAGCCGGTACTGCGCCCCAACGGTGGCGCGCAGGTTGGCGGTGTCATCCGGCTGGTTGGGGTCAAACGTCGGACTGCGCATATCGAGCGTGCGCTGGTTCAGCGTCATCATGAACGCCTGCGGCGGGTTGTCGCTCTGCATAAGCGCGCTGGACACGGACACCCAGGGGTAGTAGGCGGATTCAGCCGATTTGACCGCTGACCGCGCCGCCGCCAGCCGGGAGGAGGCCGCTTTGATATCCGGCGCACGGGTCAACCCGGTGTCAATGCATTGGTCCAAACTCAGATCATTCGTACCGGCACGGGCAACCATCCCCAGCATACCGGCCGCAACCACACACATGACACGGATAAAATGACGGATGGTTCGATTCATTGATGACCTCCACTCTTGCGGATACATCCCAGGATCGTCAGCGCCCGGGGATCGAGCACCGCGTACCGCACCTCCCGGCCATGCCGCTCCGCCGCGATAAGACCCACCCGCTTCATCTGGTTCAGGTGCTGCGAGGTGGCGGACGGCGGAAGGCCCAGCTCCTCCGCAATCCGGTGCACCGGCGAAGCGCCGTTCCGGTCGAGAATATCAATAATTTTCAGCCGCTGGGGATGCGTCAGCAGCTTCAGCGTTTCCGTCATCCGTGTCAGCAGCTCCATGGACAACCCGGCGCATTGGCTTTTTTTAGTTTTCATAATGTCAAAGTATCATAATGTTATGACATGTCAATATATTATTATTTGTTTTTTGCCGCGCCCATGCGCCAGTCCGGGATACAGCGCAACATGGGCAGTATACCGCCGCGGCGGCGGCTTGGCCACCAGGAACCGCCGCAAAAAGGCGACGGGATCATCCCTGCCTGCTTGACACATGGCGGATAAACAAATAAGTTGCCGGGCACCATGAGCGCTGAAAAACGGGATTTTGACAAAGACGCGGCCGGCTGGGATGAAAGTCCGGTCCGGACGAAGCTGGCCCATGACATTGCGGGCACCCTGTCACGGCAAATCGCACTGGGCGCCCACATGCATATCCTGGACTTCGGGTGCGGCACGGGCCTGCTGTCCCTGGCATGGGCGGCCCGGGTCAGGACCCTCACCGGCGTTGACAGCTCACGGGGCATGCTGGAGGTTTTTGCCGCCAAGGCCGCCAAACAGGACCTTGCCAACGTCAAGACACAACACCTTGACATTGACCAGGGCGACACCCTGACCGGCACCTTCGACCTGATCGCCAGCAGCATGACGCTGCACCACATCCGGGACATCAACCCGCTTCTCGACCAGGCCTACAAAGCCATTTCACCGGCGGGCCATCTCTGCATCGCCGACCTGGATCTTGATGACGGGCAGTTCCATGAGAACAACACGGGCGTGTTCCATCCCGGCTTCGAGCGGGCGGCGCTGCGGCAAGCCTTTGTGAATGCAGGCTTCGACAACGTCCGGGACACCACGGCGGCGGAAATAACGAAACCGACCCGCCATGGCGAACCCAGACGATTCACGGTGTTCCTGATGACCGGCATGAAGAAATAAGGCGACGGCCAGCTATTAGTGCGAGCAGTGACAGCCCGACGGGCCTTGATGACCTGCGCATGTCGCCTGCTGGTCCAGTTCCGGGAGTTCTCCGGCATTGAACCGGCGTATGGCGTCGGCCACCGTTCCCTCCGGCGCACGGCAAACCCTGATGCCCGCCTGCCGCAGGCCGGTCAACGCGCCCGGCCCGATCCCGCCGACCAGCACCACATCGGGTTTTGCACCCGACAATGCCTTGACAGGGCTGCAGGCTCCATGCACATGGTCGCGATCCCGGTTGGACAATTGTTCAACCGCCATGGTCTCGGTATCCACCAGGACAAAGCAGCCCGCAGATCCGAAATGTCCGTACACCGTGCTTTCAAGCCCGTTATATTCTGAAACTGGAATGCATATCTTCATGATTTTTTCGTCCCTTTCTTTGCGCCCTGCCTGCCTGCTGCTTTGCATGGCGGCATGCGCGCGGCCATAACCGCCGGGCCGCGACCCGATCCATGCCGTTGACCACACCCGCAGAGGCCACGCCCCTGCCCCGTTCCGTTTCCAACCGGTCCTGTTCCGTCCTTGTTTGGCATATCTGCCTTTCCTTTCATGATCACGATGCCTCCTTCGAGGCGGAGCGCCTTGCCGTGAATCAAGGCATCCGCTGTTTTCCGCCGCGCCTGCTCCACGATCCGCGCGAAGGTCGGGCGGGAAATTTTCATCTGTGCCGCGGCCTGCTCCTGGTAGAGGCCCTCCAGGTCGGCCAGCCGCAGCGCTTCGACTTCATCCAACGCAAGCGTGATGATTTCGAGGGCATGGACAGGAACGCCCGCGGGTTTGAAAAAAACGGCATTCAGGCGGCAGCTGATATACCGCATACAGCAGGGTCTCGGCATGGCCAACGTCCTTTCCGTAGTCAGGCGGGGCCGGGCCCGCCTTCATGCTTGACCAGCAGGCTGGCGGCCAGCCGCACACATTCCGCGCAGGGAACCTGATCCGTCCCGCGGATGTCCCGGCACTTTTCCGATCCCGCGGCCGCCATGAATTCAGTCCGGACCCGCTCGCGGACCGATGGATCGGCGGCAAGGGTGAGCGCGACATGCAGAGCACCACACACGCCATTTTCAGCCCGGCCCCCGCCCAGACGGGCGGCATCGAGGACCGCCCCATCGGGGATGTTCTTCCTGACCTGAAAGCCCTTCAACACGCTCTGGGCGCAGTTAAGGCGCTCCTTCTGGTAGGCAGTCAACGCGCGTTCCACCGGCATGCGGCACACTCCTTTGCTTTTACGGATCCTGTTTGTATTTGCAGTAGTGAACATATGCTCATAACGCTCCGGTGTCAACATCTTAAAGACGAAGGGCGCGAATCTGGTGGCGTAAAAGCCGCAAAACGGGGTGATCTTCAGAACCGGCGGCAAGGTGTCGGATTTTTCATATGTGGCAGATCAGGGAGAAGGCATCACGCGGTAGAATCCCTGAGTCTGACCCAGGCGGACGGAGTTGGTGTCCGCGAAGACCGGCAAGGTGCCGATGGCGCTGACAAGGCCGATATCGGTCCAATTGGTCATGCTCAGTGCAAACTTGTATTGGACCCTGTAGTCCTGCGTCGACAGGCCCACCCAGTTAAACCGGACCCCCGTGGTATCCGCCGCCACGGTTGCGATGCGCAGGGTCTGGTCAACGGGCAACTCGATGGATCCCTGCGGGGTCAAATCCCGGCCAACCAGGCCGGGATAGTTGGTCGCATAGCGATAAACCCGGAACACCGCGTTCATAAACTGGTCGGAGTGGGCCGGATCGACCGAAATGCCGTCCCCCTGGGTGAGCGGGCCGATATCGGTGACGGGGCAGAGGTAACGCCAGACGGTCTGCCCGGCCATAGTGACTTCAAACAGGTTGCCTTTAACGCCTTCGCAGATAAGCGTGTTGCCGTTTGGCAAACGCTGGCAACCGGAGATTTCATCCGAGTAAAAGTTGGTCGCCGGGCTGGCCGTATAGGTCCAGGCACTCGTGGCGGGACCATAGGCCGCGCCGGAAACCAAGGCGTAGTTGCCGGTGGCATCCACCGGCGGCACAATTTCATTGATGGTGGACCAGCCACGGCCGATGCCGTTATTGAAAATGAGGATATTACCCGCGCCGGGGCAATTGGCATCGATCCAGTGGGTGTGATGCTGCTGGAAGAGCTGCTGGCTGGCACTGGTGCCGCGGTTGTACTGCTGCGGGTTGCCCCAGCGGTAGAGGATGTCGCCACCCTTGTTGTAGAGGCCGTTCGTATGGCTGGCCGCCTGCGCCGTGGTGGTGCCGTGGTCAATCACGAACAGCTCGCTGTTGCCGCGGACGCTGAGCATGACCTGGTCCAGACCGGCGTTGTAGTCAATCCCGTTCACGTGGTTCCAGAACTGGGGAATTTTGATGCCTGTGCCGTTGACGTCAATCAGCTCGGGATGGTCCGCCACCACCCCGTAGTTGCTTTTGGCGGGGGCGTAATCCTGGATCATGTGATCCCAGATGTGCCACTCCCAGACAACCGTGCCGCCATAAGGCGGGGTGGGCTGCACCTCCACCAGGCTGTCGGGCAGCATGTAGCCGTCGGCAAACACCTGCGAGTCGAGCAGATTTGTGTTGAATCCTGCCGCGATGACTTCGGCAAGGGTCTTCTTTTCAGCCACGAGGAGGAGGACATTGCCGTTGGGCAGGACCTTGAAATCGTGGTGGTGGATGTAGTTCGAGCTGTAGTAATCGATCGCCCACACCATGCTGCCGGACCAGTCGAACTCCTCAATGCGCCCGCCCTCGCCCCCGCCGGTCGATGGGCCTCCGCTCTTGGTCATGCAGGCGCGGATCATGTGCCCGTTCTCCAGCAGGTAAGCCGTGCGGCCCGGCTCATAGGCGCTGGTCCACCGGTGGACGACCTCGCCCGCGTTGTTGATGAGGTAGGTGTTGGTGTGGTGCATGGGGGCGATCAGCGTGTAGCCCTCGAAGGCGTTCGTGGTGTTGAGGAACAGGCCGACGGTCCGGCCCACGTTGGTGCTGGCGCGCACGGTGTAGGAGAGCATGTCGCCGGGCGCGGCAGCCGGATACGTGCGTGACAATCCCCCGCTGCCGGTGGCGGTGAGGAAATAAGACACGATGGTGCCGACCTGCTGCGCCGGGACGGGTGCGCCGTAGGTGCCGTCGCCGGCTGCGCCATCCTGATGGGCACCGTCGTCCAGCATGGCAACGGTCGTCGAGCTGCTTCCTCCCGACACGATCTGGACGGAGATCTGGTCCAAATCAACACGGGGATCGCCGGAACCTCCCCGGAACTGGAAGCGCATCATCAAATTGCTCACCAACTCGGATGGAGCCAGGGAATAGTGGTAGGGCTGCCAAACGTGTGATGAGCCGGTCAATTCGCCCAGCCGGGTCACATATCCGGTGCCTGCGTTGAGCTGGAATGTCCAACCCTGGATATTGGTCAGGCCATTGGCCGAGAGCCAGAAATCCACCGAGCCGGCCGAACCGCGGGCATCGATGGCCTGAGCGGGGCCGACCATGGAATCCGTGAGGTTGGTCGTGCCCAGTTTGAACTCCATGCCGTTGGTGTTGCCACCAAGGTAGTTGGCCCCGCCCCGCTGCTCAAACGCATTGCCCGTGACAGTCCAGGCGTTGTTGCAACCGAGGCCCGTCCACGGCTTGACCGCATTCGTGGCCATGGTTTCCAGAAACACCGTGTTTGTCTGACTGACCCCGCCACCGGAACCGGTGTCGTAAGTCAGCGTGACCTGCGCGATGCCGGCATCGTCGGTGACGGGTGCCGTGACCCAGACGGTATCGTCGCTAGTCGGCGCCGCAGGGGAGATGGCAACGCCCGCAATCACCGGCGGCTGATTCGAGGCACTGCCGCCAACACCACCACGGGCCACCCGGAACCCGACATGGAACCACGGGCCATCCGGATCGCCCGGCCCGCGGTAGTAGGACGGATCGCGGTTGGACACGCGGCCATGGCCGTACTGATCTTCACCGTTGAACCAGTTGCCGCCGCGCAGGCCGCGATACGGCCTGCCGTCCGGCATGGGCGTGCCGGTCACCGGGCCGGGAGGATTGGTGACGATGTTGCCCAGCACACAGTTGGTGTAGTAATCAGTGGCATACCAATCGTTGACCCACTCCCAGACGTCGCCCGACATGTCGTAAAGCCCGAAGCCGTTCGCGTTGCTGCGGGTCTGGTAGGTTTCGTTGGTGCCGGGCCAATTGCAGTTGGTCTTGTACTGGAGCGTGCCGTCATAGAAACCCACCGGCGTGGTCCACGGATAAGGCCCCGTGGCGTAGGGGTTGGCCTTGCCCGCCCAGTTGGCCAATGTGCCGTCGGCGTTCGTGTCGCTACCCCACGGGAACATGCCATAGGGGCTGTAAAGGCCGCCGCGCGCGGCGTACTCCCACTCCGCTTCCGTCGGCAGACGATAACCGTCACCGGTCAAGTTGCAGTCGCCGGTGGCAAGTGTATAGCAAGGGGGATAGCCATCGCGTACGCTGGCCCAGTTGCAGTAGGCGATGGCGCCGAACCAACGCACGCCGGTGACGGGATGCAGGTCGCGACCATCGCGGACTGCAAACACGCGACCGGTCCACTGGATGCGGCTGTTGGTGTCCGAACCGTACGTGTCGCAATAGACATTTGTGCCGCCGACGCCATAGACATAATTGGAACGGACTTCCACCAGACCCTGCGCCAGCGCCGAGTTGAGGAAATCGCCATACTCGCGGCAGGTCAACAGAGTCCTCTCCATATGGAACGCATCCACATAGACAGCGTGTACCGGGATCTCGTCGCTGGCATGTGCCGGGTCAACGAACCCGAAATGGTCGCCCATCTGGTACTGGCCGGCGGGAATGTCCGCAAATTGCGGGGTAAACGGCAGCACGCTGTTGGTCGTCCCGCCGCGGACACACCGCACATACAGGTTGGTCGACTTGCTGTCATAACTCACGAGGCCGTATTGGAAATCCACCCACCAGGCAGAATTGGTCTGATTGTCCAACGTGGTGGACGACCAATACCGAACGCCACGCGCACCGGGGAAATAGTTCGTGTCCAGCGACGGACCGGCAAGCGTTTCATCGTTGAGGGAGTGGAGTTCCTTGATATTGGGCAGGCGCCAGTCGCTGTAGCCTCCCAGCGACAGATCCTCTGCATGCCGCAGCGCCGACTCCCAGTTCATCACGGATGTCACTTCCATCTGCTGCCAGGTAAGCCCCGTGTCCAAATCCGTCACCGTACCGTTGAGGTTCTTTACAAAATGATGGATCGGCCCACCCGCCGGGGCGGACACACCGCGCACGCAGCGCACGTGGTACCGTTTGGAGCCGCCGGCGCTGATCGTTTCAGTCTGCCAATGGGGTCCGATGCCGCCGCCGGCATTCACGGCCCAGACGTGGCTCGGATCACCGACCAGCGAATCCATCGTCCACCAGTATTCAGCGGCCGAAAGCGTGAAAACGTTGGTGTCCAGCGCCGGATTGACGGTGTCGTGGTTCAGGATGCTAAAGGCCTCATGACTGGTGGGCAGGCGCCAATCACTCCTGCCGCCGACACGGTTTGTCTGCGCATAAACAACCGCGTTGGACCAGCTCATTTCACCGCCGTCCGCCTTCTGCCAAGTCAGGCCGGTGACATTATCCTTCACGGTCCCGTCACCGTTGTCGGTGAAAGACGGCGGATTGACCGTGTAATCGGCGTCCTCGCCGAACGTGGCCGTGAATTTGTTGGTCTGCCCGGTATCCGGCAGTTTCAGCATGCTCCATGAACCGGCCGATGTGCCGCTGACCGTGTAGGAAAATGCCGTGCCCGGCGCGCCGGCCGGATCAACCGCTGCATTGTCGAAATCGTCCCGGGCGGAAAGGCAGTAGCGCACCAGCGTCCCCGCAGGCAATGCGGGAATCTGCGCGCGGTAAACCGCACCTGTGGCCGTCATGGCGACCGTGCTGGTGACGCCCCCGACCATATACGACAACGTGGCTGAAGCGACACTGCGGCTGTTCGTGATCACGGCGGTCACCCACACACCGGTCCCGGCCACGGGCGCCGCCGGATTGATCGCCGTGCCGCCGATGGACGGCGCCGAGATGTAGGACGGCGCCGTGGCCGCAACCGTGTTCGAGCCGACAAGCGTATGCCCCATGAACGCCGAGTACGCCGAGCTATACCGGGTGGCACGATAGACGGGGTTGTACAGCGGCCAATTGTCACGCTTGTAGGCGACGGCACCGTTGGTCGTGACCGGATTGACGTATTCCCAGACAACATCGCCGGACGGCGTGACTTCAAACAGGTGGTCTTCCGACGTGGCACAGACGAGCGTGTTGGAGTTGGGCAAACGCTGCGCGCTGCCGCCAATGTGGCTGAAGAATGCCTGGTTGGCCATCGACATGTAAGTCGAGACGACCTGCCGCGAGATGGATTTCTTCTCCTTGTCGGTGTCATGGCCGGGCGGCGACCATGTGTTGTAGCCGGCGGCCGGCGGATTCACATACGCACCGGTGTCATTGGTGCTGGCGTTGAGGCAGCCATTGACCTCGAAAATGTAGGACTGCGGAGTGGTTTCGAACAGGTCGCCGCCGTTGTTGAAGACCAGAAAATGGCCCGCACCCGGCGCGTTTGTCGGAATCCACGTCGCCTGGCTGACACCGCCAATTTGTTTGTTGCCAGTCGTCGACTTGGCCCAATTTGGCGTGATGGAGGGCGGACTACCCTGGCCATAGCGTGCCGGATCGCCGAAGCGGTAAAGGAAGTCCCCATTTGTGCTCGCCGCCGCCGCGATGCTGCCCGCGGGATTCCCGGCGGTGAATGTCCTGCCATGATCAACAACGTAGAACTCGCCGCCCTCGGCAGTGATAGCGATCTGGTCGAGACCCTGATTGTAGTCGAGGGACACACAATGCAACCAGTCATTTGTCAATGGCCGCCCCGGCAGGTTAAGATTGATCCGGCCCGGCGAGTTTGAGATGGAGGCGGCGTAGTTGGCTTTTCCAGCGTCAAAGGCCTGGACGCCATGATCGAAGAAACACCACTCCCAGATGACGGCGCCGGAGGCATCCACCTCGACAATGGCGTCCACGGTAACATCCGTGTAGGCGCCGTTCGCCGGGTTGCAGCCCGCGGCAACGCACTGGCCGGCAGCGACCGCCTTGTTTGCGATATAGAGGGTAGTGTTGGTGCCCAGCTTCGGGTTGTAGATCCGAAGGAAGTCATGGTGTGGAAAATAATTCGTCCGCATTTCCGTGTAGGACCACACGTTGCTGCCGCTCCAGTCCACCTCCTTGAATCCTCGAAATCCGCTGATGTCCCCACCCGTGGCGTCGAGCAGATTCCCGTTGTCCAGCAGGCGCGGATTGATTCCGACAGGCCACGTGTGGACAACGCGCCCCTCCATATCGATCAGGTAGCTGTTGCCCCGCACACCGAAGAACGTATAGGCCCCATACGTCTGCGTCCTGTCCCAGAAGAGCACCTCCGTCGGCCCCTGCAGCCGTTCGTAGGCGTGAAGGGATGACGAGCACAGGAGCAACCAGGCCGCCGCCATAGCGGCCTTCATAATCCATGCTGTCGGCTTTGAATACATGGAAATTCCTTTGTCACGGTGAATAATACGAGGGCGTCCGGCCCGTGATCGTGCTTCCGGGTGTCAAGGTGCGCCCCGCCAGCGCCGGATCATCCGCCCCGATACGGAAGGCACGGAAGATGGAGTTGTACATCGGCCAGTTGTCCCGCTTGAATTTGAGGATTCCGTCCGTGGTCACCGGGTTGATGTACTCCCACACCGCGTCGCCCCCGGGGGTGACCTCAATGATGTGCCCTTCCGTATCGGCGCAGACCAGCGTGTTGCCGTTGGGCAGGCGCTGGGCGCTGCCGCCGATGTGGCTGAACATGCCATGGCTGGCCCTGGATGCATAGCTCCAGACGATCTGCCGCGACATCAGCTTCGGATTCTTACCCGCCGTGGCAACAGCCGGCTGCCAGGTATTGTAGCCGGCAACCGGCGGATTGACATAAGACCCTGTGTCGTTTGTGACCGCATCCAGGAAGGGATTGATCTCAAACACATACGAACCCTGCGTATGCTCGAACAGGTTCTGCGCGTTGTTGAAAACCATGAAATGTCCCGCACCCGGAAGCCCGGAGCCAATCCAACTGGCGTGGTGTGCGCCGCCAATCTGCTTGTTACCGGTGGTGGAGACCGTCCAGTTGGTGAGGATGGAGGGCGGACTGCCCTGGCCATAGCGAGCCGGATCGCCAAACCGGTACAGGAAATCCCCGTCGGCACCTGCGGCCAACGCAATGCTGCCGGCAGGGCTGCCGGCGATGAAGGTGCCACCGTGGTCAATCACATAGAATTCGCCGCGGACCGAGTTGATGACGATCTGGTCGAGCGCCTGGTTGTAATCAATGGAGTTGCAGTGCAACCAGTCGCGCTGGACCGGCAGGCCGGGGATGTTCATGTCGATCCGCCCCGGGTAATCGGCAATGTTCGAGACGTAGTTCGACTTACCCGGGTCAAGACTCTGCACCGCATGGTCGAAGAACCACCACTCCCAGACAATGTTGCCCGCCTTGTCGACCTCCACGATCGCGTCCATCTGGGCGTTAGTGTAGTTCCGCCCGTTGGCCGGATCGCAGCCGGCGGCGATGCACTGGTTGGACGTGACCGTCTTGTTGGCGATGTAGAGCGTGGTATTGGTGCCGAGCTTCGGGTTGTAGATGCGGATGAAATCGTGGTGCGGCAGGTAATTGGTGCGTGTTTCCGTGTACGACCAGACGTTCGACCCGCTCCAGTCCACCTCCGTGAAACCGCCAAATCCGCTGGGATCATCCTTCGAAGCGTCGAGCACGTTGCCATTGGGAAGCAGGTGCGGATTCGTGCCAACAGGCCAAGTATGGACCACCCGCCCCTCCATATCAACAAGGTAAGTGGTGCCCCGGACGCCAAACCACGTATACCCGTTGTATGTGCTGGTCTTGTCCCAGTACAGCAGTTCGGTCGGCCCCTGCAGCGCTTCGTAGGCCTGGCTTGTGCATGCAAGAGCCAGAAAGCAACCCATGAGGATCCGGCGCAGAAAGCGGCCACTGGAAATATCGTACTTTTGTTGCACTATATCACACACTCCTTTCCCAAGTGTTCGACTACAAACTACGAGCCAAAAATGACAGGTTACCTAAGCCGCAGATGACAAAAACGTAATGTATCCGTAGTCTCCATTATTCTTCACACCTTTTGGCTACCTGCCAGACCCCGACTTCCACTTGTCGGGACCGGCAGCAATGCCAAGAACTCCCCCGTTAACCCTGCCGAGTTCTGCGAAACGGGGAGATCGACGACGGCCCCTGGACGCCAAGGCGCGACCCGTCAGGACCTGAGTCAATTCGTTTTTGATGCAAGTGGTCATCGTGAATTCCTCATTGCATATCAATCCGGTAGAAATATGGCCCTTGCCCCGTCGCGGTTGTATCCGTCTCCGTGTTTATTGGCGGCGCAGCCAGGATATTGGAACGGATATTGAAATTGAATGACGGATTGACAAACAGGTCTGTTGCCCGATCAAGGCAATACCACTTGCCCGGAACGCTCGTCCAACTCACCACGAGGCCCGGCATGCCCGACGGCGAGGTGTTCGAGATGGCAACAATCCCAAGATATGAAGCGCGGTTTGTCGGGTCTGTCCCGGCCAAATACTCCTGCATATTGCCCATGCCGTCGCCATCGGGATCGCAGGTTGCACAGGACTGGTCGTCGGTCATCGTGCCGCTGCCGCCGAAGTACCGGGCGCGCCACCAGTCGGGAATGCCGTCGCCGACCGTGTCCACGGAAGCGGCGATGTTGTAAGCAGCCGTGACCATCCGGTTGGTTATCCCCGGGTCCAGATCCGACGACCGGCAGGAGCGGACGTATTCGACGATGACGTTCGCAGACGACACGGTAACACGCAGGTGGCCGGAACTGCCGTAGAATACGCCGCTTTGATAGTTATAGCCGAAGTTGGTCCCGGTCGCGTAATTGGTCAACCCATAAGGGAAATGGCTAGGCTGCGGCACTTCCTGATAAATCATGTCGGGGCGGCCGTTGGTGACGCCGCCCGCATAGTAATCCTGTTTCACATACAGGTGGTCGTGACCGTGGAAGAACACCTGCACATTATTGGCGAGGAACAGGTCGCGGATGGGCATCGGCCACCCCGGACGGTTGGCGGCAAATCCCGGCGTGCCATTGGTATTCAAACCGCCCCACTCAAAATAGGGCGAAAACTCCAGGCCGCCACGCGCCTCACCGTCAAAACTCCCGCCGACCAAATGATGGGAAAAGACGAACTTGAATTTCGACGTGCTGTTTTCGAGCGTCGACTTCAACCAGTAATATTGGTTTGTTCCCAGCGTCCATGCCCACGGGTCTTTTGTTTTAGCAACACCCTGGTTGCTATACCAGAATGGATCAAGCATCACAAACAATGCGTCACCCCACTCAAAGGCATAGAACCCATCGCGCGGCACATGTTGATAATAATCGTCATTGGTCGCACCAGAATAGAATCCGCCGGGGACCGGGCAGGGATAATATGTTTCGCGTGCACGGGCGCCCCAAACCGGCGGATTCGCTTGCGGCATGTTATTGTCCAGCCACCAGCCTAATTCCGGATCGTGGTTGCCATCCACGAGGAACAGCGGCACGGAGTGGCCAACGATGTTGAAAAACTGGCTACGCACGGCAGCACACGCTTCCATGATGCCCGGTTGCGTCATGGTGTAGGAATTGGTGGATGCATACTTCTCGCCCATGAACGTGTCGCCCAAATCGATGAGAAAATCCGGCTGGTCCGCAACGATGTTCGCAAGCGTCTGCTGCCAGACGGCCGGCACTGTGCCGGGAGTGTCCATGTAGTGGGGGTCGGCCTCGATGTCGAACGTGAACGTGCTGCCACGTGCCCGCTGTGTAACGAAGGTCCGCTCGGCGCCGGCGCTGAACGGCGCGCCCCCCGTCGTCGAATAGCGCATCCGATAGAAATACCGCTGGTTGGCCTGAAGCCCGCTGATCGTCACAGCGGAAGGAGTCCCGTTGGTCACCGAAGCGGTCTGGGTTTCGTTGCTGAATGCACCGGACTGTGTGCCATACTGGAAATACACCTGGAGGTTGTTGCTCGCAAGCACACTCACGGCAATCGACGTATCCGTCGGGCGGCCGAGCATCACATCGTAAACAACCGGATTGGTGGCCGACGACGATGGGAGCGTATAACTGTAGTCAACCATACCATTGGTCCGCCCCGGCCCTTCGTCCGCCGGCAGGAAGGTGCGGACATAATCAACCTTCACATCCCCGGGAGATACCGTGACCCGCACATAGCCGGTGTTGTTTGTCTTGTAAATGTTATTTGTATAAGCATCCGAGTTGAATAATGAGTAGTTGGGGTCGGCCGGATTAGGCAACGTCTGATAAGTCACACCGTCGAGCTGTTGATGAACAAAAATGTGGTCGTGTCCCTGGAAAAAAATGGTAACATTATTAGACGCCATCAGCTGGTGGAGCGGCGACGTCCAACCCGGACGATTGGAGGTGAAGCCCCACGTACCGTCGGCATTCCGGCCGCCCCATTCGTAACCGCCAGCCTCTTCAACACCGCCGCGACCGGTGCCGAGAACGTGATGGGCAAAGACGAATTTGTATCTGGCCGTGCTCTTTTCGAGGGTCGTTTTGAGCCACTGGTATTGTGGATCACCGTGGGTTATGTCCCATTTATTGGTGGTTGTATGAACTTGGATTCCAAAGGAGTTGTCCACACAAACAGGTGAAGACCAATAGGGGTCCAAGGTGATGAACAGGGCATCGCCCCACGTCCAAGCGAAGTAGTTCCGGAGCAACCCGATGTATTGCACGACATTCGTGTTGCCCGTGTAGAAGCCATCGGGAGCCGGCTCCGAGTAATACAGATTGCGGGCATTTTGAGCCCAGACAGCGACGTTGTTCGATGTGCCATCCAAATTAGCGAGGGATGCCTGTTCGTGGTTCCCATTGACCAGAAACAGCGGCGCGGAGTTGCCAACCAGTCCCAGCCACGGCCGCTGAAGTGCATAACGTCCAGTGACCTCACCCGACGTGATGCTGGCGGGGTCGAGCTGGTCAACGCTGAAATCGTCGCCGATTGCCATGTAGAAGTCCGGCTGGTCGGAGGCGGCCGTGAGCAGGGTCCGCGTGTACAGATTGGGGTCAAACATTTTGCCGAGACGTTCCGGGTGTGAATCGCCCTGAATACAGAACGTAAAGGTGCTTCCCGCTGGACGTTGGGTCATGAAGGTGTGCTCCATATCAGCGAGATACGTCGGGTCATCAACGCCCTTGAATCGCAACCGGTAATAGTAGCGCGTGCCGGCCTGCAGTGAACCGATAACCGTTTCGGTCGGTTGGCCCGCCGGAAGATTCGTGACAGCACTCTGGCCGGAATAGACACCCGACTGCGTACCATACTCAAAATACGCAACCCAGTCCCTGTCCGCCAGCGCATTCACGGTAACCGAGTTCGCCGTGGGACGCCCCAACACCAGCGAGCCAGTGAAAGAGTTTGTCGAAGGCGAGTTCGTTCCGGTTACGACGTCGAGGGAAATCTGGTCGAGATTTATCCGGTTTGACGAAACACCACCTGCGAACTGGAAACGGAGGTACAGGCTGCCCACCAGTTCACCGGACTGCAGGTCGTAATGATAGAGTTGCCAATTGTGGTTAGTACCGGCCAGCTCACTAAGCCGCGTGACGAAACCAGCGCCGGCATTGATTTGGAAGGTCCAGCCAGTATTGGTGGTCAGACCGTTCGCAGAAAGGTAGAACTCTGCATAGCCGGAACTGCCGGTTGCCGCGATGCCCTGAACGATCGTGATCATGTTGCTGGTCAGATCGGCGGTGCCTTTCTTGAATTGCAGCCCACAAGGACTGCCGACGCCATGGTTCCAATTGGTCGCTTGCGCAAAGGAGTCGCCAGTCACGCTCCATACGTTGTCACAGCCGGCTCCCGTCCATGGATTGACCGCGTTCGTCGCCATCGTTTCCAAAAACACCAGATTCGCCGACGCCACCCCATCGCACCAGACCCCCGCCGCACCGAAAAACAATAATGCGAGCCTGAGGACCGCTGAACCGCGTTTCATATATTGTTCCCTTATCTCAGCGAGATACGCCTGGCTGATCGTCGCGATCAGCCCCGTCGTCGCGATGGCCCCCACCCCGCTGGCCTCCGGGGTTGCGTCCGCCTTCGCCCGGACGGTTGTCCAGCGAGGCGTCGGCTTTGTCCATGCCGGTCTTGCCTTTCTGCGAGGCAGGGAGTTCGATGACCCCCTTGGGTGTCAGGTCGCGGCCACGCAGGCCGGGATCATCGGGCGCATAGCGGTGAACCTTGAACACGGCGTTCCACAGGTGGCCGCGCGTGTCCTTGCCGGGAATTTCGCCCTGGGCAAGGATGCCGCCATGCACCACCGGGTTGACGTACTGCCAGACGGTTTCGCCGGACGGGGTGACCTCGAACAGGTTGCCGATCACACCCGCGCAGATCAGCGTGTTGCCGTTGGGCAGCCGATGCGCGCCAGAGATCTCCGAGGAGAAGAAGTCCGTGCGGTTCTTCGCCTCATAGTGCCACACCGGTTTCTCCGGACCATAGGCTTTACCGGAGGCGAGGAGGTAACGGCCGTTGGCATCGACCGGCGGGACGATCTCCTCGACGCTGGACCAGCCACGGTCGTAGCCATTGTTGAAAATGAGGATGTGGCCGGCGCCGGGACAGCCGGGAGGAATCCACTGCGCATCATGCTGCTGGATCAACTGCTGGTCGCGCGCATCACCCTGCCGGTAGGCCGCGGGGTTGCCCCAACGGTAAAGGAGATCGCCACCTTTGCCGGAACGGCCCCCCGTGTGGCCGGAGGCCTCGGCCTTCGTCGTCGAATGGTCGATGATCCAGATCTCGTTGTTGCCCCGCACGCTCAGGACGATCTGGTCAAGCGCCGGATTGTAAGCGAGCGAATTCATGTGGTTCCAGAAGGCGGGGATGCCCCTGCCCGCGCTGTTGGGATCCACGAGTTCCGGATGCGCGGCAACGTTGCCGTAGTTCGCCTTCGCGGGGTCGGAATCCTGGACAAGGTGGTCCCAGACGTGCCATTCCCAGACGATGCGGCCACCTTTGGGCAAAACAGGCTCGATCTCCACCACGGCATCGGGCTGCAGATAATCATCGCGCAAGCGATCCGCATCAAACCCGGCCGCAACCGCCTGTTCGCGGGACTTGCGCTCCACCATCAGGGCGATAATGTGGCCGTTCGGCAGCGGCTTGATGTCATGGTGCAACTGGTGGTCGCGGGTGGCATAGTCAAACTCCCAAACCATCCTGCCATCCCAATCGTATTCCTCGATGCGGCCGCCGTCACCGCCGCCCGTGCCGCCCGGCCCCTTGACCATGCCGGCGCGCAGCAGGTGGCCGTCCGGCAGAAGATGGGCAGATTGACCGGGCTCGTAATTGCTCTTCCAGCTGTGGACAATGCGGCCCAGGTTATCCATCAAATACGTGATGGTGTTGTGTTTCGGCGCGAGCAATGTGTAGCCCTTGAACGCACGCGGCGTGTTGAGGAACAGGCCGACGGTCTGGCCGGGGTTGGGCGAAACCGGCAGCTTGCTTTCCGGCACGGCCATGCCGCCGCCACGCTCCCGCCGCCCCCCCTGGCGGTTTTCCGTGCGGCCGGGTTCACGGCGGTCATCTGCGGAAGATGACGACGGAGCACGTTGCTCTGCGCCTGATCCCTGACTGGTCCCCTGACGCGTGTAAACGACCTTCAGTTCGGCGGTGGCAAGAATCCGGCCCTGCATGGCGGCCAGCAACACCGCGCGGCTGACCCGGGCCGGAGGAACATCAAGCTGAGGGGGCGCCGACAAGGCATAGACGGTGTAGATGTACGTCTTCGGACCCGGACCCTTGGAATGCGGCGGCGCATATTCCGTGCGGCCATTGACGCTGTTGTTGCCCAAGGTCCCCACCTGCCGGACATTCCGCGGGAGACTGTGGACCGCCGGCGGAATATTGTATAGCACCCAATACCACTTGACCGTTCCCGGACCGGGGATGTGGTGCATCACAACGGCATAGCTTTTGGTTCCCGCCGGCGCGCCCGTCCATTCCAGCGGCAGCGTCGCACTGGCGCCGTCGCCGGTATATTCTCTGGGCAGCATCCCGCCATCCGCCACCGCCGGGCTGCTGAGCACAAAACCGGTCACGCGCCGATCAATGGTCCCGGCATCATTGTTTTGGTCCTGTGCCTGCACATCGGGAGGCTGGCCATCGCCACCCTCTTCGCCGGGCCTGCGTCCACCAGCGGATTCAACGCTATCGCTTCCGCCCTGTTCCGTGTCATGGGGAGACGCGGAACGGTCAAGATTGCCATCCCCGTTGCCGACTTGCCGCTGTGGTGGCCGAAACTGCTCCAGCTTCTGTTGTTGTTCGGTTGTCAGGATGGCATTGAGTTTCGACTGCACTCCGGTCGCCAACTCCTCCATTTGCGTCTGCTGGTCGGCGGTCAGGTCCAGCTGCTCCTGTGCGCGCGGGGGCAACAGGTGAAACCAACCCTGCCCGGGTACCGCACCGCCACCCCCGACATCCCGCGGTGGACGTTCGTCATTTGAACCGGCCTGTTCATCTGGAGGCTGACCATTGCTTTCGCCGGGTCCACGCTCGCCAGCGGGTCCAACGTCATCGTTCTTGATTTGTCCCTGTTCATCAGGAGGTGCGGGACGGTCGAGCTTGCCATTCCCGCTGCCGCCTTGCCGCTGCGGCGGCCGCAGTTGCGCCAGCTTCTGCTGCTGTTCAGGCGTCAGGATCGCCTTGAGCTTCGCCTGCACCCCAGTCGCCAGCTCATCCATTTGCGTCTGCTGGCCAGCCGTCAAATCCAATTGTTCCTGTGCGCGAGGAGGCAACAGGTGGAACCCGCCCTGCCCGCGTGGCGCGCCGCCGCCCTGGTCATCCCGCGGCGGCCGCTGATCATCTGAACCGGCCTGTTCATCAGGAGGCGGTCCGCCACCACCTGTTTCGGAACGTCCTGCGCCTTGTGCCCGATCCTCTGATGAGCTGCGCCGGACCGGGGTCGGCCTGACGACCGGACGGCTTTCGGCGGCAACCGGCAGGACGACGCGGAAGCCGATGTGGTAGTAGGGATGATCCGGGTCCTGCGGGCCGCGGTAGTAGGACGGGTTGCGGTTCGACACGCGGCCATGGCCATTCTCACCATTGTACCAGCTGCCGCCACGCATGCCGCGATATGGCTTGCCGTCCGGCATGATGCTGCCGCTGGCAGGACCGGCTGGGTTTTCAGAGGGGCTATAGGCGTAGTAATCGCGCGCGTACCAGTCATTGACGAACTGCCAGACGTTGCCGGACATGTCATAGAGACCGTAGCCGTTTGAGCCATCGGCAGACTGGAAACTCTCCTGCGGGCCGGGCCAGTCGAAATCCGCCTTATGATGCAGCTTCCCATCGAAAAACCCCACCGGCGTGGTCCACGGCTGCGGACCGGAACGGAACGGGTTTTTCGATTCCGGCCAGTTGGCTTTTGCCGGGTCCGCCCCGTCGGCCCACGGGAAATTCCAATAAGGCTGCTGCTGCCCGCCGCGCGCCGCGTATTCCCACTCCGCCTCGGTCGGCAGGCGGAACGCGCTCCGGCTGAAATCGCAATCCCACGTGGCGGTGTTGTAGCAGGCCGGCAGCTTCTTCCGCATGCTCAACCAGTTGCAATACGCCGCCGCACCAGCCCACCGGATACAGACAACCGGATGGTTTTCCTTTTTATCCAGCACGGTGAAAACCGTCCCGTCCCAGCCGATCCGGCTGTAAGGCGACATGGCACGCGTCTCGCACAGCAGGTCATTGCCACCCACGGGATAAACGCCGCCGCCGCGCACCGTGACCTGCTTCTGGGCCAGCGCCGCGTTCAAGAACCCGCAATACTCCCTCGTCGTGACATCGTTGACGCCGATGTAAAACGCACCGAGCCGCACCGTGTGGACCGGAGTCTCATCGCCGCCATGCTTCGGGTCAACAAAGCCGTGGTGGTCACCCATCTCAAATGTGCCGGCCGGAACCAGCGCCATGCCAGGCAACCCGGCCTGCGCCCGCGCACCGAGCGCCGCCAAGCCAAACACCAGCGTCGCCACCCAAAGTTTTCGCTTCATTGCCTTGTTCCTTTTTTCTGCAGCATTCCCGTCCACATACTCGCCTGATATTGCCATTCATCCCGGCTCTTGGCAAGAAATGGCCAGCTTCCTCCGGATCCGTCCCTATCTTCATTCCGTCTTGACCGCAGTCCACGTGAACGTGCCGCCCATGGTGCTTTTTAAATTTAAAGCAACGGGTGCCCCCGCACCGGAACGGGGTCACCCGCCAAGCATTATTCCGCGTGTTCCGGAGGCGGACAAATGCCGGCATCTTTCGGAGCCGCTTCCGGCCGTCCGGCATCAGGGCCATCCCCACGATGCTGATCCACGGGACCCGTCCCACGCCGCTCCATGCGGTCGGGCGGGCACTGTTCCCGCAACTTGCGCAGAATATCCTCGCCCAGCACCTGCCTGACCTTGATCCTGGATGCGATATCCAGCTTGAAGAGCTCGCCACGCGCCTGTGTCAACGTATCAACGGCCTGCCCAACGGCTTTTTCATCCAGACTGGAAGCCCGCATGAGATGCTCCACCGTCAGGTCAGCCTTTTCGGCAGCCGCATTCAGGTCGATGCGTTTCACCTGCTGTTCGAACGCGAACTCATCAAGCGCCTGAACCTGCTGTTCGCTGGCACCCGCCTTGAGCATGCCAGCCGGATCCGGCATCATGGCCCGACATCCGTGCGGACCCCCATGGCCAACCATCCGTCCATCCGCCGGACCACCGGCCCGCATATCGGGCATCCCCGGAGGGGGCATGGGCTGCGACGCCCCATTCTGCATATCCGGCGCTCCGCCCGGTTTCATATCCGGACTCCCGCCACGCTGCGCGTACAACGCCACCCCGCCCACCAACAACACCGCCACAACCGTTCCCAACACTTGTCCTGTTTTCATAACCCACTCCTTTTTTCATTTTTTTCCAATCGTCTATTCTCCACCATTACCCGGGTTTGCGCCACCTCCTTTCCACCCCATCATCCGGGGCAACACCACCGATTTCGAAAACCCTTTCCGTGTGTCCTGTTATATACAACGCCATGAACATGACAGGAGGGCACGGCAGCGGATGACAAAACCGTCATATAGACCGGGGAATAAAAACCGGAGAAAATCCGGATCACCAGTGGCGCGAGGCGAGAATCAGGATGAGGCCGCCCGGCACATCATCGTTCCACACCTTGATGCTGTTCGTGCCGGCGGTGTGGCCGGCAGCCGTGGCATAGACAAACACGGTGCATGTGTCATAGAGGGTGTGGTTATCCAACACGGTGACATTGAAAACAGCGGATGTTGCAGATGGGGACACGACCACGGCCGCGGGCAGAATGATGGCATTGGTGTTGCCGGAGAAGAGCAAGACATCCTGTGCGGTGTCCTTCGGGGAAACGGTGACACGCCCTGCATCGACCAGCGTCCCGCCCCCCTCCGTGACCGCTGCCGGCAACTGCAGGCCGATGGCCGGATGTGCCAGAACATCGAAAACCGCACTGTATCCGGTATGTCCATCGGCATCGAAGATCTCAATCGCGGCATTCTGGACCGGCCCGGTCACGGTGAGCCAACCGGACCACACACCCGCCTGGAAACTGCCGCTGGAAGCAGGCGCCAGGTTCAGGATTCCGCGGCCGATCCCCATATAGGTGATATCCACGGCAAATGCATTGGTCGACAACGCACCGGGGAACGTGTTCGCCGCATTGGTCAGGCAGCCTGAAAGGATCGTTCCATTCGCAAAGGAGGCGGGCAGGCCAAGCGGGATGGTATCGTAGTGTTGAAGCGCCTGCGCACGTGACACCGCCACGCAGTAAATGCTACCGGCGGTCAGCGCCACAGGATTGGTGAGCACCAGCTCCTGCCACGTTCCGTTGGTGATGGAACCGCTTGCCGAGGCCAGCAGAACGCCTTCGTCGGTCCACAGCCCGACACGGGCCCCGAACGCATACCGCAGATGCGTGACCACGATGTCGTTCGTCGGCATGAATCGCAGCCCCCGAGTGGAGAGCTGAGACATGGACGAATCCTGTGTTGCCGGGGAATCCAGCATGGTTTGCGTGATGGACGTGTCACCCCACAGGCGGAGGGAAACCGGACCGGTGAAACCCGTGAGGACAATTCCGTTGGTGTCCCGCGCAGCCAAGGTGACACGGAAGGCCGCCCCCACACCCGGGAGCGTGTCCAACGCACCGGTGAATCCGCCGGGGTCGACCACGCGCCACACCGTCACCGTGTCGTCACCCAACGCCGCACCAACGGGATGGGAAAGGAACAGGCGGATGTCGCGCGGCGGGTTCAGCGTGTCATCGGGCACATCGTGGACCGAGACGGATGCATCGGGCCCGTTCGTGAAGAAAGCCACCGCATCAGCCGGCGTATAGGCCAAATTCACGGTTGAACCGGTGCCAATAACCATGGTGACGGCCGAGGTCGCGCCGGGATCACCCAAAGCCGACAGCCGTACGGGAACGCTTCTCGTATCGCCCTCCGCCAAGACCTGCCAGTGCGCTGTGAAACGGGCGTATTGATTCGGTTCACCGATCACGTACAACTCGTCGCGCGCCAGAGAAAGAACCACCCCCTCGGGCTGGGCAAGGAGGGGGATGGGCAGCGTCCCCAACACGCTCCCGTCCAGGGTGCATTCCACAAGCACGTGGCTTTCGTGGCTGAGCACAAGCAGGTGGTCGGAAGCCGCATCGTAGAACAGATCCGACAGGTCGGAGCACAGATTGCTGACCAGGCCGGCGCTGAAGAGTTCCGTGACCTCGTTTGTCGCGCCATCAGTCACGCGGTAGATGCGCTCAGGCTCGTGTTCCTTGACAGCGTAGAAACATTGGCGTCCGGCGTCCCAGGTGATTCCTTCGATGCCGGCGTTGAGAAGGTTCCCGAGCCCCATGTGAATCGTCCGCCCGGACGCCTTGGCCACGTTGGTGACCGTATCATCAATCGTGAGGATGGTGATATCATTGAGGCCTTCTTCCACAACCGCGTAGAGGTTGCTGGCGGGCTCATACACGCAGATACTCTCGAGATCATCAAAGCCGGAAAGCGACACGAAGCGTAAAAACCGGCCATCCGGCGTGTAGAACTGAACAGCATAGTCGCTGGTGGTGGGGCCCCTCATGACCACGATGATCTGGCCGGAGTGGGGATTCACGCAGCAGCCGGAAAAATCCTGCTGATATCCGGGGGCCCCAGGCAGGGAGAGGATCGACTCGCGGAACACATATCGGCCCACAACATTGGTAGCACCAAAGCCAACGACGGGTGCGGCATGGAGGCGGGAGGCTGCCAGCATGAATATCAGCCCGGCCACCGCTGCCGCAAAACGGCGGCACAGGCATGCACAGGGAAATCCGGCGCCCGGCCTGCACGTCCCCCTATTGGCATTGCCGATTCCAGCGGTGACAATGTTCATCATGCGCAATTCCAAATCCGTGTAAAAAAGCAATATAGCACCCGCACTATCACAAAGACAAGGACTTGCATGCCGGCGGGATGCGGGACGCGCACGATTTCATTGAACACCCGAAACATGACAAAACCGTCATCATAGTTAGCTGGCCAATGAGCGGGGAATCCTGATAATCTTTTTGCATGAGAATCCTTGTTGTTGAAGACGAGCGGAAAATTGCGGGGTTCATCCGCCAAGGGCTGGAGGAACAGGGATTTGCCGTGGAGTCCTGCAGCAACGGCGACGACGCATTCACCCTGGCCACGACCCGGCCGTATGACGCCATCGTTCTAGACATCATGCTGCCCGGCCGGGACGGCCTGAGCATCCTGCGAGGCCTGCGCGAACGCAAAAACGCGGTGCCGGTGGTCCTGCTGACCGCCCGGAGCACATTGAACGAACGCATCGAAGGCCTGAACCTGGGCGCCGATGACTACCTGACCAAACCGTTCTATATCGAGGAACTGATCGCCCGAATCCATGCGGTGACACGGCGGGCCCACGAGGGACAGCTCAGCCTGCTGCAGATCGGCGACCTGACGGTTAACCTGATGACGCGCAAGGTCCGGAGGAGCGAACGGGAGATCGAACTGACAACCCGGGAGTTCGGGCTGCTCGAACGGCTGATGTCGGCACCGGGACGCGTATTCACGCGAACGCAGCTGCTGGAACATGTCTGGGGCTACGATTTCGATCCTGAAACCAACCTGGTGGATGTCAACATCCGGCGCCTGCGCAGAAAGATCGATGAAGAGCCGGAGCTTTCGCTGATCGAAACTGTGCGGGGCGTTGGCTACCGCATACGAAAACCGGAATGACATGAAACTGCGGTCGTTCAAATTGAGAATTGCACTGTTGTCCGTGCTCACCTCGGGCATGATCCTGGCGATCTTCGCGTCGCTCTTCATGTCCGTGATCCGCCGGATCGGCATCGAGCGCATCGACCGCGAGCTCCAAGCCCTGGGGGATGCCCAGGTCAGGGGCCCGAAGCCGCACGAGTTCTGGGCGCATTTCGACAATTCGCTGGCGTCAATCTACGGCACGGAAAAACAAAGCCAGTTCCTGGTGAAGGTGAACGACCAAAAACACCACCCCGTATACGCTTCCCCCGCATGGCCGGCAGAGATCCGCGCCACAGACCTGGGCATAGCCGAGACGGAAGGGCCGAGCGAAGAACCAGAATTCGTACCCCCGCCGTTCAACCGCGAACCACCCGGCGAGTGGAAGATGCATCGCCCGCCGCAGACCCGCATGATGGCGCCCCGATGCCTGACCCTCACAGCAGGCGGCCAGACATGGCGCTTCATCGTCATGGAGAGCGAGGATGTAACGCTCACGGTGGGAATGGATCTTGCCGAATTCCACCGGGAAATCGACCGGTTCCGCAACACGTTCGCCGTGGCGGCGCCGCTCGCGCTGCTCCTGCTGGCCGCAGGCGGATGGCTGCTGGCCGGCCAGGCCATCCGCCCCGTCAAGGCCCTCACGCGGGTTGCCGCCGGAATCACGGCGAAAGGCCTGGACCAGCGCGTCCAGACACACGATGCGGACCATGAATTCCAAGCCCTGATCGACGTCATCAACAGCATGCTGGACCGCCTCGAAAAGAGTTTCCGGCAGGCCACACGGTTCAGCGCTGATGCGGCGCACGAACTGAACACGCCGCTCACCATCCTCCAGGGCCAGATGGAACAGGCCATCCAGAGCACGTCATCGGAGGCGGATCAACGGCTTTATGCCGGCCTGCTTGAGGAAGTCCAGCGGCTCAAGAATATAGTCCGGAAGCTGCTCCTGCTCGCCAAGGCCGACACCGGCCAGCTCAGCCTCAACCTTGAGCAGATCGACCTGGGCGGGGAAATCGAAGCCCTGCTCCATGATGCCGACGTGCTTGCACCCGGACTGAAGATCGACTGCCAGCTCAGCCCCGGCATCACCATCATGGCGGACCCGGACCTGTTGCGGCAGGTCCTGCAGAACCTGCTCGGCAACGCCATCAAATACAACCGCCCGGAGGGGCTGATCCGGCTGACGCTCCGCCGGCAGGATGACCAAGCCCTGTTCACAATCGGCAACACAACCCTGCCCGCCCTCACCCTTGACGAGAAGCTGCTGTTCACACGGTTTTACAGGGGAGACATCTCACGCAGCCGCCAGATTGACGGGGTCGGGCTCGGCCTGAGCCTCTCCCGTGAGATTGTCCTGGCACATCAGGGGCGCCTTGTCCTGCAAGAATCCAAAGACGGATGGGTCTCCTTCGCCATGACGCTGCCAAGCCTGGCAAACGGGGACTACGCCATATTGCGTGAGCCTGTCCAGGCTTGATCAAATCTCAAACAGGAGATCAAGCGATGAGAGTGAAAACAATGGGTCTCGCGCTAGTTCTGAGCCTGGGCACCACATGGATTGCAACGGCACAAAATCCGGACGGCAGCCGGCAAAACCAGCCCCTGCAATGCACGCCAACCCACCCCGTGGACGTGATCCTCGGCCGACCGACCAGCACGTCCATCGTGCTGAGCGTGCTGTGCAACAGCAATGCCAGGGCAATTGTCGTCTACGGGACACAGGCAGCCAATCTTCCGGAACGGACAGCAGTCCAACCAATCAAGAAAGACCAGCCCCTGGAGATCATCCTGGAAAAGCTCAAACCCGACACGCGCTACCACTATCAACTGCTGGATGAATCCACAAAAAAAATCCTGACCGAAGGCACCTTCCACACTCAGCGTCCTCCAGGCAACACCTTCACGTTCACCGTCACGGCAGACTCCCATCTGGACCAGAACACGAACCCGGCCCTCTATCAGCGCACGCTCGCCAACGTACTGGATGACATGCCAGATTTCCACATCGACCTCGGCGATACGTTCATGACCGGCAAGCACGCAAACCGCGAAAATGCCGCCCGGCAATACCTCGCGCAGCGCTTTTACTTCGGGCAGCTCTGCCAAGCCACACCGCTGTTTCTTGTCCCGGGCAACCACGACGGCGAGGAAAGCCGGCTGCTGCGGGACGGTGCCGACAGCCTGGCCGTCTGGGCCAACACGATGCGGAAGCGATATTTCCCCAACCCCACGCCCGACAGCTTCTATACCGGTAACGCAGTAATGGACCCCTTTGCAGGACTGCTCCAAGACTACTACGCCTGGCAATGGGGCGATGCCCTGTTTGTGACGCTTGACCCCTACTGGTATCCGGCCAGCCAGCGGAACGACGACATCTGGGACGCCACGCTGGGCAATGTGCAATACAAATGGCTGGAGAGAACCCTGACGGACAGCAAAGCCCGGTTCAAGTTCGTATTTATCCACCAACTTGTCGGGGGGCGCGACAAGCAGGGCCGCGGCGGCGTGGAAGCGGCCGCATTCGGCGAATGGGGCGGCAAGAACGCCGATGGCACTGATGGCTTCAAAGCGCATCGGCCCGGCTGGGATTTGCCCATCCATCCGCTGCTGGTCCGCAACCGGGTGACGATCGTTTTCCACGGCCATGACCATCTTTTCGCCAAGCAGGACCTGGATGGCATCGTCTACCAGGAAGTCCCCCAACCGGGACATCCCGGACGTGGCGCACCACGCTCCGCCGCCGAATACGGCTACCACGAGGGCGTCATCCTCGGCGGATCAGGCCATATGCGGGTCACCGTCGCACCGGACAAACTCACCGCTGATTATGTGCTCGCCTGCAACCCACAGGACGAGGATGCCAACCACACGAACCGCCAGACGCCATACACCTACACCATCACCGGTTTCAACCACCGCGGCATACAGCCTGAAACAAACCGGAATTCTTTACCCAAAAAACCATAAGGGAATCGCATGCGCGCCATTGTCTACATCATTGGATTGCTTGTCATAAGCCTGCCTACCGTGTCGCCGTCCATAGGCCAAGAGTCAAACCCGTCCCAGCGTGATGAACGGTCCTCACAACGGGCCGGGAAACAGAAACGGCCTCAAGGCGACATCCCCGAAATCGCGCTTCCGCCGGATGTCGCCGCCCTCGACCGATTGTCATTAGTACTGGGCCGCCCCACCGACAAGTCCGTGACGGTGAGCATCCTCTCCGCCGACAAACTGGAGGGATACTGCGAATATGGCCCCGCATCAGGCACCTTCACGCGTAAAACCGGCCTGGCCGGCTTTACTCCCGACAAGCCGACCGAGACTCTGCTCGACCAGCTTCCACCCGGCAAACCATGTTTTTACCGGCTGCGGTACCGCAAGCCAGGCTCAGACACCTTTGCGAAAGGCGCAGAACACTCCTTCCACACACAGCGAACACCGGGCAGCACCTTCACGTTCGAAATCCAGGGGGATTCGCACCCTGAACGCGCGAAGCAGTTCGACGCCACGCTCTACGCCCAGACGCTGCGGGCTGCTGCCGCCGATCAGCCGGACTTCTACATGACCATCGGCGACGATTTCAGCGTGGACACGCTCCGCACCGTCAACGCCGAAACCGTGGCCCAACGTTACCGGCTCCAGCGCCCGTTCCTGACTCTAGTCGCACAGTCATCACCGCTGTTCCTGGTCAACGGCAACCACGAGCAGGCGGCGGCATGCAACCTTGACGGCACGTCCAACAATGTCGCGGTCTGGGCACAGACAGCCCGGAACCATTTCTTTCCCCAGCCGGCACCCGACGGCTTCTATACCGGCGACGCCACCGCCGTGCCATTCATCGGGCCGTTGAGGGACTACTATGCATGGACATGGGGCGATGCACTATTCGTCGTGATCGACCCGTACTGGCATTCCCAAAAACCCGTGGACAACGTTTTCGGCGGCGGCCCGAAAACCCGCGACAAGTGGGCCATCACAATCGGCGACGAGCAGTACAAATGGCTCAAAAAAACACTGGAGTCCAGCAAAGCAAGGTACAAATTCGTATTCGCACACCATGTCCTCGGAACCGGGCGCGGCGGCATCGAACAGGCCGACCTCTGCGAGTGGGGCGGGAAGGACAGGAAAGGCACTGACGAGTTTACACAACGGCGGCCGAGCTGGGAGCTGCCCATCCACCCACTCATGGCCAAGAACGGCGTGACCATCTTCTTCCAGGGACACGACCACCTGTTTGCCCGGCAGCAACTGGATGGCGTTGTATATCAGACCCTGCCTGATCCCGCCGACCCCGCCTATGCCTTAAATAACAAGGAGGCCTACCATTCCGGCGACCTCCTGCCCAACTCAGGCCGCGTACGAGTGACCATCTCGCCGACAAAAGTACGCGTGGAGTATATCCGGTCCTACCTACCGGGGGATGCGACCAAAGAGCATCCCGACAACGAGATCGCGTTCGCCTACAAAATCCCCTTTCACCCCTAGCGCCAACGCCCGTCTTATGCTACTTTCATCAACCCATATCCGATCCTGAAACAATAACAGCCGGCCGACATCATGATGGGAGCAGGAGGTCTTCACACGCGCATGACTGACACGGTTCATGTCGGCAATGTACAAAGCAACGCAGGGCCTGAAGGCATGCGCCGCTCGGCCACGATCCGCGTCGACAGCGAGGAGTTCGAGGTCTACTTCCAATCGGCCGACGCCCCGCTCGCCGACGGGGTGGAACCTTTCCTGGCACTCGCGCTTCCGGCGGCGATGGCCACCGGCCGCCGTCTTGCCGTGGACATGCCCATATCACCGAAACTGCTGGCCAATCTTCCCATCCTGCAACGCCGCTTCGCGGCGCAAGACCCGGCCCTCCGCGTGGTCGAGGTCGCGGCAACGCCGACCACCGGACAGAGCCCGACAAAGGCGGAACGCACAGGCATGTTTTTCTCCGGCGGTGTGGATTCCTTCTTCACGCTCTTCACACATGGACATGAGATCCAAGACCTGGTCTTTGTGCACGGATACGACATCAGGCTTTCCAACGGACCACTGCATGCGGCAGCCCTGACCAGCATCCGGGACGTGGCCGCGGCAACCGGCAAGCGCCTGATCCACGTGGAGACCAACCTGCGGCAGTTCACCAACCGCTTCGGGGACTGGGCGATGCGTTACCATGGTCCAGCGAAGGGGGCGGTGGCGTTGCTGCTGGCACCACATCTGGGGCGGATTTACTTCAATGGAGAGGCCATCCCGCAAGACCAGCTTGACGCGTCACGCCCCACCCTTGATCCGCTGTGGAGCGCCGAGACGATCGAGGTGCTCCACTTCGGGGATGCGCACAGCCGCCTGGAGAAGCTGCGCGCCATCCACAGCCAGCCCCTGGTGCGCCATCATCTGCGGGTCTGCTGGGAAAACCGCGGAGGACAATTCAACTGCGGGGAGTGCTCCAAATGCATGCGGACCATGGCGTGCCTGCGGGCCCTGGGATGCCTTGAAGACTTCCGCCGGTTCGACCGGCCGCTCGACCTGCAGACGCTGGCCACACTGGCACTGACAACGCCCCTGCAACGCAAGGAACTGCGCGGAATCCTTGAGCATGTCGAAGCACGCGGCACGGATCCGAAAATGGCACATGCAATCCGGCGCGCATTGAAGAGACGCCATACCGGCCGTGCGCTCGCTCCACTCAAGCGCACGGCCACATTCATGCGGCATATCGTCCGGATGGCGATGACGCAGATATCCACATAAAACGGGGCATCACGAATGCAGCGGGATCAGCCCAGACGCAGAAGGCCGGAAGGGATGAATCCACACAGGATTCCGGAGTCCAAATAAGAGCCTATCCGAAAACCCACTGGGCCATGACATGGCGGGTTCTACCCTATCCGCAAGGCGCGCGCCAGGGGCCAATACCCGCAGCGGTCTTGGCCCCCAGTGAGGAACACTGCGGCAGGGCAGAAGACGCCGTGCCCGCAACGGGTGGTATGTCTTTTCGCGCTGGGCGGCGTTGTCTGTTCGGGGGAAAGACCGCCCTGGGTATTCCCGCCCGAACAGCCGCCTTGCCCGGCACGAAAACTCATGCCATCATGGTTCCAATGGGTTTTCGGATAGGCTCTAAGGATGCCAACCACGGATCAGGCAAACTGTTCCGATGTGACCGGACGGATGGGTTCAAATGTTTTCGGCCGTTTATCCTCATCCAGCGCCGCGAGCGCCACGGATTCATTGTAGAAAAACTCCTGCGCGCGGATACTGTTTTTCCGCCCCTTTGTCCGCAGGCGTTCATACGTTTCATCGGGCTTGAGGAGGCGCGCCTTGACATTGTCCTGCATGCATACCTCGAGGACATGGACCAGACGGTCCCGGCATGCCGGATCCTCCACCGGCACCAGCAGCTCAATGCGACGGTCAAGGTTCCGCGGCATCCAATCCGCGCTGGAGATGAACACCAGCGGATCACCCCCATGGTGAAAATAAAAAATACGGCTGTGCTCAAGAAAACGGTCCACAATGCTCACCACGATGATGTTCTCGCTCAGCCCCGGCACCCCGGGCCGCAAGCAGCAGATGCCCCGCACGTTCAGCTGGATCTTCACCCCCGCCAGCGAAGCGGCATACAACGCCTTGATGATCTGGGGATCCACAAGGGAGTTGAGCTTCGCCATGATATGGCTCTTCTGCCCCTGCAGGGAACGCTGGGTCTCGTTTTCAATCAGGTCGACGAGCTTTGAGCGCAGCGTCAGCGGCGCCATATCAAGCTTGCGCCAGTTGACCGGCGTTGAATAACCGGTGACGACATTAAAGAACGATGAGGCATCGGCGCCGTAATCCTCATGGCTGGTCAGGTAGCTCACATCCGTGTAGATCCGCGCGGTCACCTCATTGTAATTTCCCGTGCCAAAATGGACATAGCGGCGGATGCCGGACGCTTCGCGCCGCACCACCAGGCAGATCTTGGCGTGGATCTTCAAGTCCTTTACCCCGTAAACCAGGTGGACGCCGGCCCTTTCAAGGGCGCGCGCCCATTCGATATTCCGCGCCTCGTCAAAACGGGCCTTCAACTCCACCACGGCGGTCACGTGCTTGCCCCGCTCCGCCGCATGCGCCAGGGCGGCGACAACCGGGCTGTTCTCGCTCGTCCGGTAGAGGATCTGCTTCACCGCCAGCACATCCGGGTCGTCCGCGGCCTCTTCGATGAACCGGACCAGCGGATCAAAACTTTCATAGGGATGGCACATCAGGACATCCCTGCGTGCAAGCACATCAAAGATCGGCCCGGCATAATCCAGCTCCGGCATCACCTGCGGCGGCCAGTTTTTCGACTTCAAGGCTTCAAAACCCGGAACGGCGGCCAGCTTGAAAAACGAGGCCAGCCCAACCGGCCCGGGACTCTCGTAGATATCCCGGTCAGCCACCTGCAAGGCGTCACGGAAGAACACCATCATGGGTTTCGACGCCCCCTGCCCGATCTCGAGGCGCACACAGTCGCTCTCCTTGCGCTCCTGCAGCACCTCCCGCATCTGCGCAAGCAGATCCCCGGCCAGATCTTCGCTGACGCCGAGGTCCGCATTACGGGTGATCCGGAAGGCCACACACTCCGCCACGGCATTGCCCGGGAAAAGGCGACCAACCAACCCGCGGACCACATCATCAAGCAGGATATAATGGGCCGAACCTTCACCCGGAAGGACCACAAAGCGGGGGGAAGCCTTTGGCAACGCCACGATGGCAAAGCGGGGCTGCTCATCGCCACCCGCCACCGGCACCAGCCGGACACAGAGGTTCACGCCAAGGCCAGGGAGCAGAGGAAAATCACCCGGCGCGGGGATCGCCATGGGTGTCACCACCGGGTATATTTCCCGATTAAACAGATATTCCACATGCCTCGCCTGCTCCGGTGAAAGCTGATCCATATTGAAGATCCGGATGCCGGCCGCCCCCAGCGTCTCGAGGATGTTCTTCAAGCATTCATACTGATCCGCCACAAACCGGTGCGTCCGCCGGCTGATCCCGGCAAGCTGCTCCTCCACCGGGAGCCCGCTTTCGTCAGCGGTCTCCTTGCCGACCTTTTTCAACTGCTGGAGGCCGCCCACACGGATCATGAAGAACTCATCGAGATTGGATGCCGTGATGGCCAGGAACTTGAGCCGCTCCAATGCCGGAACCGAGGAGTCCTGTGCCTCCTCCAAGACACGCCGGTTGAATTCGAGCCAACTTAGCTCACGATTGATAAATAACGGCTCATCTGCCTGCATGATCGACCGTCCCTTCCAGAGCTCCCATTGTGCGGAGGATGATACGCCTGCCATAAAGGTCCTTGAACATCCCTGATTTCTCCTCCATTGAGAGACGTTCGAGCGTCACATCCTCCGCACTGCCCGTGGTGATGACAAACTGGTCCGGCTCCCGGGTGAACACCATGTCACGGATCCGCTGGGAGTGGCTGCGGTCCAGGGCATCCGCCACCCTGAGGATGGCGGCCAGCTTGGACACCACGACCCGCATTTCGCAGTCCAGCTGCGCAAACCCCTCATGCGCGGGCTGAGGAATCGAGCGCCGGTGATACCGGGCAATCAGCGCCACCAGCAGCATGTCATCGCGGCTAATCCGGGACACATCGCTGTTCATGATCAGGTACATGGAATGCTTGTGGTGGCTGCGGTTGCTGACAAACGCACCGATCTCATGAAGGATGGCGGCCACCTTCAGGAGCACGCCATAGCGCGAATCCAGTTGATGTTCCGGCTGGAGTTCCTTGAACAGCGCCGCGCAAAGCCCCATGACACAGACCGCATGATTCCGGTCGAAGCCGTACTTCGCCCCCAGCGACATGGCCGAATGGAGCACCTGCTCGACAAAAGAGTCGGTCCAGCGGTTGCTGGCGGCCGCATCCACGAGCAGGCCCTGCCGCAGACTAAGCGGGCTCACAATGATCTGCTTCGCCTTGAAGGCGCGCGCGATGCGGATATATTCCAGAAGCGCCGGGCCGGCCGTCTCCGCCTCGTGGAAAGGAACATGATATTTCCGCGCCAGATCATCCGGCGACCCCACAGCCTCCTTCTCCACCGCCGCAAAAGAGCCGGGATTGATGCGGGCGACCTGCGCCGCCTGCCAGCCCGGCACCAGCTTGGACATGGCAAGATACACATCCCCCGCCACGGCAACAATGCTGTGGACCGTGTTCACCGGAATGCTCTGCTGCATCTGCTCCACGGTCCGCTGGATGTGTTGGTCGATCACGGCGCGGATCCGGTCCTTCGGCGTCCGGTGTTTTTCAAGCGTCTCGCGCATCCGGATCGCCCCCAGCCGGAACGTGCTGGCATGGGCGACGATGCCATTCTGGATCAGGAGCAGCTTCGTGCTGCCACCGCCAACCTCGACGATCAGGACATTCCCCTCCTTCAGGGCAGGCTCCTTTTCCATGAGGCCGTAGAGCGCGACATAGGTCAGGCGGTTGACCTCCGACTCCTCAACGGGGATGACATTGATACGAGTCGCCACATAAATCCGGTCAAGGAACGCATCACGGTTGTCCGCTTCAAGGATCGAGCTGGTCCCCACGGCGCGAATCTGGTCGTCATGCGTGATACCGTACTCACTCATCACCTGGCGGTACCCTTTGAGAACCCCCACGCACTCTTCGATCGTGGAGCGCCGTATCCGCCCGCCGGAAAACGTGTCATGGCCCAGGTTGGTGGTCTGCTGCAGCGAATCCAGCACGGCAATATCACCGGCGGAGGACACTTCCGCAATGTCCATACGCAACGCCGTGGTGCCGACATCAATGACGGCAATCCGGCGGGGTCCCGCCGCGGCCGGCAGCTTTCCACCTGCATCACCGGGCTGCTTATGTTTGGGCGGCATGGTTTATTCTCCGCTTTCCTGCGCATCCGCCACCAGCGCCGCCGCACCCAACACGGCGGCATTATCCCCAAGCCGGGCGGCGGCAACCTTCACATCACCCGAGAGCGAGCGCATGGTGATCCTGAGAATCGAATTTTTCACTTCCTCGACAAAGAGCTTCGGCATCTCCTCCACCAGCCCGCCGCCAAGGACCACCATGTCCGGAGCCATCAGGTTGACCGTGTTGGCGACCGCCGCGCCCAACTGACGCGCGGCGTGGCGCACGATCTCTTCAATCAGCCTGTCGCCAGCCCTGACCGCACCGGCAATGGCCCCGCTGCGGATCTCCCGGATGTCCGTGCCCGCCGCTTCCAGCAGGTGAGGCGCATGCCCCCGCAACGCCGCCAGCGCACACTCGGTGGCAATGGCCAGCCGGCTGGCAACCGTTTCCAGGCAACCGCGCCTGCCGCAACCGCAGAGATTGCCGCCCGGCACCATCAGCATATGCCCGATTTCCATGCACGAATGTTCCGCGCCCCGGACAATGCGCCCCTCATAGATGCAGGAGCCGCCGATGCCCGTGCCGGGGAACACACCCACGACGCACCGCGCCCGGCGCGCCGCGCCAAACCGGTATTCACCGTAGGTCCCCGCATCAACATCATTCACCACAACCGCCGGGCACCTGAAACGTTTTTCCAGGATCGACTGCAGGGGGACATGGTGCCAGCCAAGGTTTGCCGCCTGAAGAACCACCCCGCGGTTAAGATCCAAGGTCCCGGGAGCTCCCACGCCGATGCCCGCAAGCTGCCTGCCGCTGATTCCCGCATTCTTCAGTGCCTCCTCAATCGATTCAACCAGCCGGGCCACCCCGGCTTTTGTCCCCTTGTTGGCAATGGTCTTCCTGCGGTCAACGCCCACCATTTTAAATTTCTGATTAAAGACTGATGCCATCATCTTCGTTCCGCCCAGATCAAACCCAAGCCAGAACCGTTTTTCGGCAACTGAAGCCATTTGATTTCTCCTTTTCAGCTGATCATGATAAGGCTAGAGGCTGGCGCGTCTATCGTCAAGGCGATCCGCATTAGAATTGTGTTAAAGATTTTATGCGGTTTAAAAATCCGCCGCCTGCGGATGATGTGGCGACAGAACCATCAGGTGTTCCGCGTCAACCACCGCAAGAAACCCTCCAACTCCTTGCGGTTCGCCACCTCGGGCTGATAGATGACACGGGCGGGATCCAGTTCCTTGTGCATAACCTTGAGCTCCTCGACCGTCCCCCACACGTGAACGGCTTTCCCCCTGGCCTGGACTTGTTTAAACAGGTCGAGATGCTCGCTGTGCCGCTTGCCGCCAGTCCCCGGGACAAACGATAGGGTGTGAAGACCGGCGATGTCCACCAGCGTATCGAAATGCACCAGCGCCTGCGGCCCGTCCCAGTGGTAGATGGCGTGCTTCACCAACGCCGCCTCCTGCTCGAGAGCCGGACGGACCCAGCGCCGGAACATCTCCGGCCCGATCATGGCGCTGAAATCGCATTGCAACACCGCCGCACCCTCCATGGAATATCCCAGCGCCGCATACCCGTATTCATCCATGCGGCCCTCGGTGCGGCACATGGTCCAGACGTCTTCAAAGACCCGGACGGCATCCTGCATGGCCCGGTCAATGGCAGACGGGTTGTCGACCAGATCCATGCACAACCGTTCCGGCCCCCGAACCGCCGCGAGGAGGTCCATGTTCGTGTGCAGGTCCGGCGAACAGAGCAGCATCCGGCCACCCAGCTTTTCCGCCGCCTGACGGAAGAATGTCCGCATGCGCTGCCAGAGCGGCGAATCAGGGCGGATGGCAAGGGGCAGATCGCGGTCCCAATCGTTGATGAAAGGCTTGGACCAGTTCGTGTCACCGCTGCGGTCCGCCGCCCATTCCAGATTCCCGCCGCAAAACGCCGCAATCTCGTCAGGCCCGAAGCTGGTCCAGAGCTGCGGAATTGTCTCGGCCAGAAACTCTCCGTCCTGCGCGTTGCGGAGCACCCGCTCAAGAATGGCATTCATATCGCCATGGGCCCGATCGTAATAGGTGCTGCCCGTCTGAAAGATGGTGCCCGGACTGTTGTACCATGCCGTCACCACCGGACGGTCCAGCAGTTCGCCAGCCCAGTAAGCTTCCCAACGCCGATGCGCATCCGCAAGATCAGGCTTGAACTCCAAAGGATGGAAGGACCCAATTTTACGTTCTTGATTTTGGCATTTCATCAGATACTCCTTTAAAGGCTTCTAACACTTTTTCCTGCGTCCTCTATCTGAATAGTTATATTCATCTGCTGCTTCAATCTGCGCAACGATTCAAGGTCAAGATCACCCTTCGGATCTTGAATTGTCCACCATGTCACATTCGTTACCCCAGAAATCAGTCGTTGCAGTTGAACTTGCGACAGGTTATCCAACGATAGACCGACAGCCTTTAGCGTCGGCGAGTTAGTCATACTGAGGAAGCCAATGCAGGTTAACAACCTGCACTGACAAACGTTGATCCCATCCAAGCGAGGCAACCCCGTCACAAGGGTTTTCAGCCCTTCGTCCGTAATACCAACCCCCATCAACTGCAGTTCTGTTATAGATGGCAGATTGGTGAGAGCGCAGATGCCCTTGTCTGTCACCTGATCGCAATATGCAAATGAAATATCGCGAAGTCCCGGCATATTCAATCTGGACAACATCTTGAGATGCTCATCTGTGATCCGAGATGCCACACCCTCAGCAATGAATAAATGCTCAATTGCAGTGAATTTCTGAAGCTTTGGCCAGTCCCATGACGGTAAATCGGTTATTACAATTTCGGTCTCCGTTTTCGAAATCAGCGAAATGTCGGACACTGAACCAATCGGTGAGGGATAGTGACCGCAGGAACATAGAACACATGAACCCGCCAGGGTTATGGCGACAAAAAGGATTATATGTTTGCGTTGTGCCATATCACCTTGCCTTGGTTAAGCGTTACTTATTGGTGCGTCATTTAACAGCAAATCTGATTGCCGGGCAAGCTTGTTTGCTGAGCGTTGAAACGCTTGATTCACCCATGACACAGGACCACGGGATCGCCCCAACCCTTCAGTCTATAGCCTAAACAGCTTCAGCCTACGGAATGACGATGCGGTAGAACAACTCCCTGAGGCTGGCCGGCGCGTTGGTGTCGGTGTAGAGGCTGACCGACGAGGTTGCCGTGAAGTTCGTGTATACGGGCATAAAAGTGCCGGAGATATGGTTGGTGGCACGGGTGACGGAATACACCCTGCCCGTGACACTGGTCCAAGTGACAACCAGCGCGCTGGCATTGCCAGTAAACGCATTCACCACCTTCAACAGATCATTGGAGTTTTTGGGCGATGTTCCAGCCTTTGCCTCCTCCCAGTCGAGAAAGCCGTCCTTGTCGTAATCCGAAACCGCCGTTGCCGTGGTGAGGTTGCCAAAATTGCTAATTTCCCACGTGTCGAGGATGCCATCGCCATCCGCATCCGCAGGGGCGGCGTATTCGTAGGCGCCGATGTCGAGCGCGCCATCGTTCGCCCGCGCCTTGAAAGCGACGTGCCGCACGTATTCGTTCGTGACGTTGTAGGCCGGCAGGACAGCCGCATCCAGCGCAGTTCCGGCGTCCCTGCAGACGGAGTTGCTGGAGAGTGAATAATCGCCCCCGGCATAATCCAAAAACAACGGGCTCGTGCCGCTGATGTTGCCTGAGACGGGAACCACGCCCGGCGCCATCCGGTCACCCGTGTCGAACGTCTCAACCCACCCCGTCGAGAGCCAGTTGTTGCGCAGGTTGATCGTGCCGTCCGCCCCGTCACCGGTGGCAGAGGTCATGACCGCCAGCTGCGAACCGCCGGCCTCGACATAAAATATATTGTTCCGTGCGTCAATCGTCGCGCCGGACCAGGTTGAAAAGAGCCTTGTCCTGTCAAGCGCCCGCTTTGAGATGATCGTGTTGTTGTAGAAGTACAGGTGCGTCTTATAAACAGGTGTATTGGTGGAATCGCCCCCAAACCGCACCATCTTGCTGCCGGCCGCATCGGTCACGTAGATGACATTGCCGTAGACGTACGCGGTATTGTAACCGGCATCCCCCGTGACGCCCGCACACTCCCCATCCACCAGCGCAAGGCTGTAGCTTCCATCCTCCACCCAGTTGTAACGGAACACCGTCCGCGAGGCGCGGTCCTTGTAGGAGTTGTTGAACGAACCGGCCAGCGGCGGCCCGAACCGGCAGTACTGGACCGTCATGCCGACGACCCCGCCCTGGATATAGACCGAGTGGGGCCCGGTGAAACCCACCTTGCCGTTGTTGAGGAAATAGCAGCCTTCCAGCAGCAGGTTGGTCACGGCCGGCTGAAGCGCGATGGTAGTCAGGCCGTTGCAGCTGTCGCGCAAGATGCAGTTCCGGATGATAACGCCGGTGCCGCCCCGCACAACAATCGCGGCGGCATCGGTCCGATAGGCGACATTCGACCCCATATCATCGAAAAACATGTGGTCGGAATGCCCATTGGCGACTTCCAGGTTTTCGATCCGCACATAGTTCGGGATGTTGTTTCCGGTCGGGTAGTCCGTATCACCGACCCTGATGACACCCTGGCCCTCGCCCCAGTACAGATTCTTGCCCACCATGCGCGTTGTGGCGTTTTCCCCATCGATGACCGGCCGGTTGCCGCTGGCATCCGGGACACCCCGGATCGTGATGGACGCCGCAGCGGTGCCGCCCGACCCGATGGTCCATTTCTCCCGATACGGCGTCGCCTTGTAATAGATAAGCACCGTGTCGCCGGGGGCAAGCACATTCTCATCCCAGTGAAAGTCGTTGATGTTGGTATACGTCCTGCCGGGCCCGATCTCATACACAGCCGGGAAGGCCTGGAGCCCGCCCAAGGCGAACACCAGCGCTACGATTGCGCCACCATAGCCCGCGCTGTATTTATTCATCGTATGATCGTAAAAAAAACGGTGGTGAAATCCAAGCGCCTTCTTGGAGCCTGCCCACAACGTCCCATTTCAACAGCGACCGCAGACACCTGAAAAACAAAACCCCCGGCGCGTCTCCACGCCGGGGGTTGGAATGACCAGAAATCCGCCTGCTACACGACGGGCTTATTCGCAGGAATACGCATGCAATAGAAGGAGCGGTAAACAAAGACCAGGGCGACCACAAAGATCACGCCGCCAATCATGTACTTGACCGTGGCATCCTTCATGGCCAAGGCGATTTCCGTCGCCAGCAGGCCGAATAGGGTCGTGAACTTGATGATGGGATTCATCGCCACCGAGGAGGTGTCCTTGAAGGGATCCCCGACGGTGTCGCCAATCACAGTCGCCGCATGCAAAGTCGTGCCCTTCGCACGCATATCCACCTCGACAATCTTCTTGGCATTGTCCCATGCGCCGCCTGCGTTGGCCATAAAGATGGCCTGGTACAGCCCGAAGAAGGCAATGGAAATCAGGTAGCCAATGAAGAAGAACGGGTTGAAGAAGGCCAGCGACAGGGCGAAGCAGAAGATCGCCACGAAGATGTTGAACATCCCCTTCTGCGCATAGATCGTGCAGATCTTGACCACTTCCTTGCTGTTCTTGATCGAAGCCGTCGCCTCATTCAGGTTCATGTTCTCCTTGATGTAAACCACAGCACGGTAGGCCCCGGTCGCCACGGCCTGCGTCGCCGCGCCCGAGAACCAGAAAATCACCGCGCCGCCCATGAGGAGGCCGAGGACGATCTCGGGACGCACCAGGCTCAAGCTGGAGATGACGCCCTCGATCCCGTTGGGATTCACCTTGCCAAGCAAGATGATGATGCCGAAGATCATGGTCGTCGCACCGACGACGGCGGTACCGATCAGCACCGGTTTGGCCGTCGCCTTGAAGGTGTTCCCCGCACCGTCATTGCGCTCCAAGTTGAGCTTGGCGTTCTCAAAGTCGGGCTTGAACCCGAAATCCTTCTCAATCTCCGCCGCAATGCCCGGTATGGATTCGATGCGGCTCAGCTCATAGACCGACTGCGCGTTGTCGGCAACCGGCCCGAAGCTATCCACCGCGATGGTCACCGGCCCCATGCCCAGGAAGCCGAACGCCACCAGGCCGAAAGCCAGGATCGGCGGGACAAAATGGGCATATTCCACAGGCATCAGGCTGATGATGGACGGATGGGTCGCCAGCAGGGCGGCCACCAGCATCAGGCCCAGCATGACCAGCCCTTCCCAGAAGGCCGAGAAACAACCCGCCACGAAACCGGACAGGATATTCAGCGAGGCACCGCCATGCTCGGACGCCGTCACAATTTCTTTCACATGCTTGGATTTCGTGCTGGTGAAAATCTTGGTGAGCTCCGGGATCAACGCGCCGGCGAGCGTGCCGCAGGAGATGATGGTCGACAGGACCCACCACAGGTCTGGCTGGACCACGCCATTAACGGTGATGTCGCCGATCAGCAGCTTGCTGGCAACGTAGGTCACCGCGATCGAAACGACCGAAGTCAGCCAGACCAGAACGGTCAGCGGATGCTCGGGATCGAATGCCTTCGCGTGTTTCAGCTTCACGGAGAAATAGCGGTCATTGGCCAGATAGGCCACCAGCGAGGTGATGATCATCAGGACGCGCATGACGAAGATCCAGACAATCATCTGGGCGCAGAGGGTTCCCGCGCCAAGAACAAGCGCCAGCAAGGTGATCAGGGCCACGCCCGTCACGCCATAAGTCTCGAATCCATCCGCTGTCGGGCCGACGCTATCGCCGGCGTTATCCCCCGTGCAATCCGCGATCACGCCGGGGTTCTTGGGATCGTCTTCCGGAAGATTGAACACCAGCTTCATCAGGTCGGATCCGATGTCGGCGATCTTGGTGAAAATGCCGCCGCAGATGCGGAGCGCGGAGGCACCCAGCGACTCGCCAATGGCGAACCCGATAAAACAGGGGCCGCGCAGTTCGGCGGGGAGGAAAATGAGGATGCAGATCATGAAAAAGAGCTCGACCGTGATCAGCAGCAACCCGACACTCATGCCCGAGCGCATCGGAATGACCAGCGCATCCCAGGGCGTCCCGCGCAGGGCCGCAAAGGCGGAGCGGCTGTTCGCGAAGGTATTCAGGCGCATGCCGAACCAGGCCACGCCATAGGAACCCAGGATGCCGAACACCGATGCGGCCAGAATCAACAGCACGCTGTGCATGGGCATGTGCTGCAATGACCGGAAATAGTACAGCATGCAGACGCCGATCAGCGCCCACAGGATCGCCAGAAACTTGCCCTGCTGGGCCAGATAGCTCTTGCAAGTTTCCCAGATGATCGACGACACATCGCGCATGGACTTGTGGACCGGCAGCTGCTCCGTCTTGAAATACTGGAGCAACCCGAAGGCCAGGCCGAGGAAACAGACACCGATGCCGATCATCATCAGGTGCGTCCCGGAGATGCCGCCGAGCGCCCGGAAGGTCACCTGGCTCAATTCGGGAAGCTTCAGGTCGGCCTCACTCGCCAGCGCCGCCCCAGCACCAAACCCAAAGACCGCCAACACAACAGAAGCACCCAACCACCACTGCGACCTTATACTCTTCATATCTCGCCCAGCCTTTCTTAACTATAATTGCCTGTTCCATCAAACACTGTGAAATTACACTTTGCGATAGCATCCATCCCCGTGCAAAAGAGGTCAGTACCGCCCGCCAGGAATACAAAACAAAAACGAGGCGATAAATTACGCCTCCCCCCTCTGCAACGCAAGAAGAATACCCATGTTTTTTAATCAAGCCTAGACTTCCAATGTTTTGTTTTTCAACGCCTAAACAACTTGCGGAATGCCACGCGCATCTCTATCCTGTCCGCCATGAATTCAACGGCCATGGTGGGAATTGCAGCAGGATTGATGACCGCCATCCTGCAATCGTTCTCCTACCTCTATTCCAAACGCTTCACCAATGCCATCCGGAGCGGCACGCCGCTTCTGATGGTGCTGGCGCATATCCAGATGGGCATCATCTCCCTGCCCTTGGCGGTCTGGCTTTTCCCAGCAAACTTTCCGGGCTGGCCGGTTATCTTCCTTCCTGTCTGCGCCACCGTGGGCGGTTATATGTTCGGACAGATTGCACTGATCGAAGCACTGAAAACAAACGACCCGTCGCGCGTGTCACCACTGCTGACCATGAAAGTGGCCATGCTGGCCGCGGCCATGTCCATCTTCTGGCACCATGCGTTCACGCCCCACCAATGGCTGGGGACCGCCTGCAGCCTGATCGCGGCGTTCATCCTCAGCCAGGCCGGCAAACGCATGTCCGGCGCCGGCTGGCTCTGGCTGTTTCTGACCTGCACGGGGTATGCCACGTCCGACATGGGTATCCAGGCGCTTATCCGCCCGTTCAACGCCACGTCCACAGGCCATACGGCCGCCTTCTGCGCCGCGCTGGCCTATGCCGTGTCGGGCGGCATCGCCCTGCTGGCCTGGCCATTCGTCAAACGCCATCCCGCCGACCGACCGCGCGACTGCTGGCGAATGGCCGCACCATTCGCCTGCACCTGGTTTGCCGCCATGATCTCGCTGATCGTCTGCTTTGCCTTGGTCGGCGTGGTGCTGGGCGGCATTGTCCAGTCATCGCGCGGATTGATCTCCGTCGGCATCGCAGCGCTGGCCGGACACCTAGGCTGGATCGATGTGGAGCCGCCCGCGCCACGCAACCTCATCCACCGCCGCCTGCTGGCCGCCCTGCTCATGGTCATTGCGGTTGCCCTGTTTGTCACACATTAACACAAGGGAGTTGGTCATGAATATCCACAGACATGAACAGGAACTGGCGCTTAATCCCCAAACCGGGCTGCGCGGCGGACTGTTGATCGATGCGTCACACGGTGCCATCAAAGGGTTCTGCCTGGGCATCACATACTACACCGCCATAGACTACGGCACGCCCGGCGTGCATGATGACCAGGAAGGCTTTTACATCATTGAAGGCACCGGCACCGCAAAAGTGGCCGACCAGGAATTCCGCATCACACCCGGCAGTTCTTTCATCGCCGCCAAGGGCATACCGCATACGATAAAAAAAGATCCCGCCAGCCTGCCGATCAAAGTGCTCTGGTGCCACGGCGCAGTTTAGACTTTTCCCATTCCCCACTGCGGTGGTACTCTTTCTTCCACTGGAGAAATGATCATGCCGCACAGAAACGAACATAAATCATTCCACTTTTCCCCGTCCGAATGCCATCACCCGCTAATGGCGCAGATCACACCCCGATTGCGGTACGAAGGTGGCGACGCCATCGCATGGCAGCAACGGCTGCGCCCGGTGCTCCAGCAGCTGGTGGGCGACATGCCGGAGACGCGCCCCCTCCTGAATGTGCGCAGCCTCTGGAACCGTGAGCATCCGCTGGGCACAATTGAAAAAATCGTTTTCACCAGCGAACCCTGCAGCGATGTTCCGGCTTATCTCTGCCTGCCCAAAAGCGCCCGGCCTCCCTATACGTTCATGATCTGCCTGCAGGGGCACAGCACCGGCATGCACAACAGCATTGCAGTGCAACAGGCCGATGAAACCCAGCCGCTGGCCGTGGGCGGGGACCGCGATTTCGCCATCGGCTGCATGCGCAACGGGGTGGCCGCGCTCTGCCTGGAACAGCGCGCTTTCGGCGAACGCACCGAGCGCAAACAGGCGCAGGTTTCAGAGCATTACGGTTGCCATGACGCCACCATGCAGGCGCTGCTCATGGGCCGCACCCTGATCGGCGAACGGGTCTACGATGTTGACCGCGGCATCGACTACCTGGCCGCACGCGGCGATGCCGACATGCGGCGGATCGGCGTGATGGGCAACTCCGGCGGCGGCACGATCAGCCTGTTTGCCGCCGCGCTGCTGCCGCGGCTGGCATTTGCCATGCCGTCGTGCTACTTCTGCACCTTCAAGGATTCCATCGGCGCCATCTTCCACTGCTCCGACAACTATATCCCCGGCCTGCTGAAATATGCCGAAATGGCCGACATCATGGGACTGTTCGCACCCAAGCCGGTGGTGATTGTGGCGGGTGAACAGGACACGATCTTCCCCATCCACGCCGTCCGCAAATCATTTGCGGACTTGCAAAAAATCTACCGCGCATGCGGCGCGGATGACCGCTGCCATCTGGTGGTGGGTGCAGGCGGACACCGCTTCTATGCGGATGACGCCTGGCCGGTGATGCGCCAGGTGCTTGCCTCGCTGCCTTAATTAAAACCAGCGGACAACCATCTTCACGGCAGCTGCGTGGTGACCCGGTAGAAGGATGTTCCCTCCGCACCGTGGAGCGTGTCCGTATAGGCATTCTCCGGCGCGTCCGGCGGCAGATTGCTGGCCAACGGCGCAAAATTATTGAAAAGATTGCTGGTCCACCAAAGGTTATACCAACGGCTCGTGACACTCTGCCAGCGGACCACAAATGCGTTGGCGCCGGCAACATCGCTTGCCGCCGTGAAGGCCAGGCGTGATTGTCCATTGGTCGGATTCGTATCCGCCATGTACTCCTGCAAATCGGAGAACCCATCATGATCGCTGTCGCTTGTGGCCGTGGCATTCGTCAGGGATGGAAAATAACCCAGCTCCCAGTCATCCGGCAGGCCATCCCCATCACTGTCAACACGCGAGATGGAAACCACGGTTGAGGCCAGCGACGTGATATCGACTTTCACCAGCACCGCCGTGTTGGAGCCAGCCGCATAGTCATACTCGCACAGTTCCACACCCCCGCCCACCTTGTACCCCAAAGGCGCATGCTTCATTAAAAAGCGCACGCGCCCATCCCAGAACCGCTTGGCGATATTATTGATGATGGTGATGGTGTTGGAAAAGGCGGAGCCATCGTTCGGCAACGAGGAAATCATTGTCAATCGCGGCCCCCCCCAATCACCGACCGGTTGAATCACATTCCCGCCCGGCGCGGTGCCGGTGGGTTGATTTGTCAGGCTGGGGCACGCCCAGTTGGTGGCGCCGCGAAAAAGCTCAATCATCGCCGTCTTGCCGTAATCACAGCCATGAACGGTCCGCAGGATCGTGTAAGGCGTCGTCTGGATCGTGGCGCTGGAATGGACATGGCCGATCAGCATCAAGTCCGGATATTGGCCGGCATGCGGGGAGAATGCATAATTCGTGCTGTAATAATGCTGGCCAATGAGTCTGAACGTGATCCCGGTCCGACTGAAGGACGACGCATAGTTGTTGGTGAGCCAGGCATAATCGGTATTCACCGTGTAATCGTTCATCAGAACATAAAACGAGCCCATGGTGATGGAATAGGTCGATTGACCGATCTGCCCCTGCCAGTCACTACCGTTCGCCGTGATATCATTGTTGCCCCTCGTAACCAGTACCGGAACCGTGAGCGTATCCATCGCATCCTTGTACGCCTCGTAGTGGGCTCCGCTTACATAGCTGTTGTCCAATTCATCACCCGTATCAATAAGAAAACGGGGGTTGATGAGGTTGAATACCGGCGTATGCCAGTAGATTTCCTGGATGCAACCGTTCCCACCGGTGAGGCCGCTGGCCGCCGTGGCGTCATTCGTCTGCGCCTGCGGATCGGCATAATGGAGGATGTAGAAATCATCCGCAAAGCTCCGGACAATGCTGACCGCATGCCGGTTGGTCGCTTCACCGCCAACCGGATGTTGAATGTTCAACTTGAATACTTCAGGTGAAATATCGGCCGGAACCCGGACCGTGAGCTGATACCCTGTCGTTGAATTGTTATCAATATACCGGCCGTACTCCGCGCGCTCAACCTTTCCGGTCCATGTACGCAGATCATTGATCAAAAATGCGGCCCATTGATTGGTATTAAGGCCTGAACTCCCCAGAACCTCCGCCCGGAAAGTTCCTCCCGGCTCCGCAAACTCCGGCACCCCGAAACTCGGCCGCGCAATTGTCACTGCGGCATTTGCCGAGGCGCTGGAAACCACCATGGCAACCGCCGCAATAACGAAATGATATATGCCATTTTTATTCATTTTCTCACTGATATACTACCCCTAAACATCCACCATTACGACTTTAAAATGCGTCAGATGAAGGCAAGATTCAGGGGGCTCATCAGGATTCAATGCCCCCCTCTCCACCCAGTATAATTTCCGATTTCTGCAGGCCGGGAAGGGTATCCATATCAGGCTGGATATTGGTCTTGTATTCAAAATTTTCAAGCTGTCATCGTGATGACGATTAGTCCCGCGGGCCATAATGCGGCAATGGACGTCCCTGCTCAAATGCTCCCAGATCCGGCCCGGCGCCGGCATATCCATCCGTGATGTTCGGAATGACGCATCCGGCATCCACGGCGCGTGACCCGTCCGCCGGGCGGGCGTCAACCGCAGCCGGATCCGAATTCGCGGGCGCGGCCGGCGGCAACGGCACCGCGACAAAATCATTAAAACCAAGCGACACGGCATGCCGTTCATTGCCAGTGGTTTCAGCAAATACGGCCAGTGTGGGGAATTTTTTCATGGCGGGCATCGGCAAGGCGGTTTTGGCAGGGTCACGCAATGCCTGCCGCTGCTCGGCCTCATTGAAAAAGAACCAGCGCACAATGCCGGTGCCAGCAAGGTATCCATCGTAATCCATGGTTGAAACACCGGGATCGCGCGGCCCGCCAGCCATGGTGTCGCCCTCCACACCG
>Ga0118677_10000390_pt1 | contig 96186 bp, 44 predicted proteins | sample AliMusrvi5mmetaG_FD_86154 | JGI IMG/M metagenome (GOLD analysis project Ga0118677, IMG submission 86154) | reverse complement strand
ACCAATACTCCTAAATACCTGGTGTGCAACGCCGACGAAGGTGACCCGGGCGCGTTCATGGACCGTTCCGTCCTTGAGGGTGATCCGCATCGCGTGATTGAAGGTATGCTCCTTGGCGCTCTCGCCATCGGCGCCACGCACGGCTACATTTACTGCCGCGCGGAATATCCCATGGCGATCAGCCGTTTGTTGCATTCCATCGACGAATTAGAGCGCGTTGGCCTGCTGGGCGACAATATCCTGGGCAGCGGTTTCAATTTCCATTTAAAACTCAAACAAGGCGCCGGTGCGTTCGTCTGTGGCGAAGAGACGGCATTACTGGCCTCCATCGAAGGAAAGCGCGGCATGCCGCGCGTCCGCCCACCCTACCCGGCGCAAAGCGGGTTATGGGGCCACCCCACCTGCATTAACAACGTAGAAACCTTCGCCAACGTGGCCGCTATTGTCGCCAACGGCGGGGAATGGTTCGCCAGCGTGGGCACCGAACGCAGTAAAGGCACGAAAGTCTTCGCGTTGACGGGAAAAATCAAAAACGGCGGTCTGGTGGAAGTGCCGATGGGCATGACCCTTCGTCAGGTCGTTTTTGAAGTCGGCGGGGGAATCCTGAACGATCGTCCCTTCAAAGCAGTGCAAATCGGTGGTCCCTCGGGTGGTTGTTTACACACTCCGCTCCTTGACACCCCGGTGGATTATGACAGCCTTATTGCCGTTGGCGCAATGATGGGTTCCGGCGGTCTGGTAGTGATGGACGACCAGACCTGCATGGTCGACCTGGCGCGCTTCTTCATGGAATTCATCCGTAACGAATCCTGTGGGAAGTGTATCCCCTGCCGCGAAGGCACCACGCGCATGCTGGAGATTCTGGAACGCATTGTGCGTCCGTACCGCGATGAAGATTCCGGCGCCACGCTGCAGCGCTTCAAGTCGGTCATCATGCTTGAAGAACTCGCACAGGTTATCAAAGATACCTCGCTGTGTGGTCTCGGGCAAACGGCGCCGAACCCGGTGCTCTCCACGTTGCGCTACTTCCGCGAAGAGTACGAACAGCATGTGTTCGAGCGAAAATGCCCGGCCGGCGCGTGTCGTTCGCTCCTGACGTTCACGGTGAATGCCGAGAAGTGCAAAGGGTGCACGCTCTGTGCGCGGAATTGCCCGGCCAGCGCCATCTGGGGTGCGCCGAAACAGACCCATGTCATTGACCAGGATAAGTGCCTCCACTGCGGCGTCTGCCTGGATGTCTGCCGCTTCGACGCGGTCATCGCCCAGTAAGGAGGAGGTTACTCCCATGGCTGATACCATTACTTTAACGATAAATGGCAAGCAGGTGAAGGCCGAAACCGGCCAGACCCTCCTGCAGGTCTGCCGCACGCAAGGGATCGATATCCCGACCCTCTGTTACCTGGAAGATCTCTTCCCTTCCGGCGCCTGCCGTATGTGCGTCGTCGAGGTGGACGGGGCCCGCGGTCTGGTTCCGAGTTGCGCATTCCCCGCTGCTGAGGGTCAGGTGGTACATACGCACAGTCCACGTGCGCGACGCGCTCGAAAAACGATCGTCGAACTGTTGTTGGCCAATCATCCGCAAGAATGCCTGACCTGTGTCCGCAGCGGACAATGCGAGTTGCAGACACTGGCACAGGATCTGGGCGTCCGCGAACGCCGCTACGAAGGACAGCGTCGAGAATTCCCGATTGATGCCAGCAGCGTGTCGTTGATCAGAGATCCGGAAAAGTGTATCCTCTGCGGTCGCTGTGTGCGCGTATGCGAAGAAGTCCAGGGAGTGGCGGCGATCGACTTCACCAAACGTGGATTTCAAACAGTGATCGCACCCGCCTGCAACAAGAGTCTGGGGGGCACGGCCTGCGTGAATTGCGGACAGTGTATCCTGGTCTGTCCCACTGGCGCGCTGCGCGAGCAGAGCAATTTGAAAGAGGTGTGGGACGCGGTCAATGACCCGAATAAGATCGTCATCGCTCAGGTGGCCCCGGCGATTCGCGCCACCATCGGCGAAGAGTTTGGCATGCCGGTGGGTTCCCGTGTGACGGGTAAATTAACTGCCGCCCTGCGCCGGGCCGGTTTCGATCTGGTCTTCGACACGGACGTCGCCGCTGACTTGACCATTATGGAGGAAGGCAGCGAACTGGTTCATCGCTTGACTACCGGTGATGCTCCCTTACCGATGATTACCTCCTGCTCCCCGGGGTGGGTGAAGTATATTGAACACTTTTATCCCGAACAACTCGCGCATCTCTCCACGGCAAAATCTCCGCATATGATGCTCGGAACGCTCCTGAAGACCTATTATGCCGAGAAGCACAATATCGATCCCGCCAACATGGTCGTCGTCTCGATCATGCCGTGTACAGCGAAAAAATATGAGGCCGCGCGTCCGGAGATGACCGATAGCGGATATGCCGATGTCGATTATGTCTTGACGACTCGCGAAGCTGCCCGCCTCATGAAACTTGCCGGCATCAAGTTCGAGAACCTGCAGGAAGAAGCCTTTGACCCGGCGTTTGGCCTGGCCTCTGGTGCGGCGGTGATCTTTGGCGCCACCGGCGGGGTGATGGAAGCCGCCCTGCGCACTGCGCAATTCCTCCTCACGATCCCGAAAGACGAGGTGCCGGAAGTGGTCACCCGCGAGATGCTGGGCCGGGTAGATTTTTCTCCGGTGCGCGGACTGGTCGGTGTCAAGGAAGCGGAACTCAACCTGAATGGCGTCACCTTAAAAGTTGCGGTCGCGCACGGGTTGATGAATGCGCGTGTCCTGCTGGAGCAAATCAAAGCCGGCACCAGCCCCTACCATTTTATCGAGATCATGGGGTGCCCAGGGGGTTGTATCGGAGGCGGCGGCAGTCCCATGCCGACCTCGACCGAAGTGCGAAAAAAACGTATGCAGGCTATTTACAACGAAGACGAAGCGCTGATTATCCGCGCCTCGCACGATAACCCACTCATTAAACAGCTCTATGCCGAATACCTTGGCGAGCCGTTAGGGGAGAAATCCCACCATCTGCTACATACCCGGTATACCGAACGTGGCCAGTAAGGAGGATGATTTATGATGCATACGCCTGAACCAATTAACGCCACTATCCTTGTGATCGACCGTGAGGACCAACTCCCGCGGGAGAAAGCACTGTTGGAAAAGGTTGGCTTCACAGTGCTGACTGCAACGACCACCGAAGAAGGCCTGGCACTCGCGCGTGCGAAGTCTCCCAACCTGGTGCTCTCTGAAGTCATGCTGGAGAAGCCGGATGCCGGGTTCGTGCTGGGATATCGCATGAAGGCGGATCCGCAATTGATGCACACGCCATTAGTCTTACTCAGCAGCATCTTTACACAGTCCGGGTTCGTCTTTGATCTGAGCTCACCGGAAGCGCGCCAGTGGATCAAAGCGGATGACTATTTGGAACGACCTATTACGCCTGATCGGCTGGAAGCCCGCTTGCGCAGCGTGTTGCACCGCAAAAACGATATCTAATCCGCATCTCAACTTATAGACCACAAGACAAGGGTCGCACGTCATGCACTCGTGACGCACGACCCTTGTGTGCATCTGTGGCCAGTTTCCTGTCGCGATTGCTGATGAATAGTCCACTGTAGCAGGAACTCTGTGCGCGACGGGGAAAGAGATGAAATGCCCTGTATTCTCGCAACAGTTTTCTATCTCCGGGGGACTTGAAAGAGGTATTCATCACATGCCTGGGGAGCGACTGAATTTATTGGCGCGACGTGCGGCTGAAACCGTAGAACATGAAGAATGGCCGTTGGCTTTACTCGTCTACGAAGAATTGGTAGCGCAACTCCCGCATGACCCCAAAGTGCATTTCAATAAAGGATTGGTGCATGTCAAACTTGCCCAATTCGATCAAGCACGGGTGGAATTCCAGACCGCCTTACAATTAAAAGCGGATTATACCTGGGCCCAGGAAGCTTTACAAAACGTCGACACTGAATTGCGCCGTCGCAACCCTACAGCCCCGACTCCGACCACGCGTGATGCGGTGACACTTCCCCCAACTCCGGCCATCGTCGCGCTTGAAGGACCATTGCCTGCCGCACAGCGTCTGGCGGTTGGACGGGCGCTGATTGATGATGCGATAGCGGAAATGGAAACTACCCAGGATCTGATGCGCTTCGCCAATAACCAATTGTTATTGGAAGGGCGTCTCGCACGGAGTATTGAATTCGGTCTGTCTATTATCCGCGACACGTATAACACTACTCCATCGGAAGAATCGCGATCGTCTCTTTCCGAAGCCGCGACTATCCTGGGGGACATCTGGAGCCGTATCGCCCGCGGCAAGAAAGAACTGCTGGGTATCACGGTGAATGATACGGCAGCTACCCGCTACCGGCAGGATTACACGCGCGCCGAGATGACGACCAACCGTTTTCTCGCCGAAGCCCTCACCGCACAAGACAATGCACATGCCCGGTTCGTGTTGGGCCAGTTCCGTGAGATCTGTTTACAACAGCCCGACGAAGCTATGGCGGAATATGCCAAAGTTGTGTTGCTCGATGCTGAGGGCCCGTATGGCCTGTCCGCCACCCAGCGAATGGTCCATTTAAAAATCGAAGGCCATCATCTGGATCCACCTCCTGTGACCACCTGGGGATCACTCCTCATCAGCGCCGGTCAGGCCGCATTGAAAACCGTACTCGCACAGATGACCCACACCAGTGACTTGATGCAAGACGCCGCGCATCAAGGCCTGCTGGAAGGACGTCTCGCCCGTGAGGTGGAGTTGGCACTCACCACCATGCGGGAAGGTCTGGCGATCAATAATTCACCCGAAGCTCGCGGGGCAATCGCTGCCGGTTTGACGCTTCTTGGTGAACACTGGGTCCGGATTGCACAAGGGCGCAAGCAGCAAATGACGAATACCCACAATCCTGCCGTCGCGGCGCGATTTGCTGATGATCTGGCGCGCGCGGAAATGACCGCGGAACGTTATCTGCATGAAGCGCTATCTCTGGTCAACTCACCCGCAGGTCACATCCAATTGGGTATCCTGCACCATCGCTGCCGAGGAAATTATACCCAGGCCGTCGAGGAATTTCGTTATGCGATCGCCAGCGATCCGGATGGCGATGCTGGAATGGATGCGGCGACCCACCTTATGCAACTCTCCAGCGAAGGTCATTTACCTGGCGGGTTGCCGGTCGATGAATGGCCTACCATATTTACGCATGTAGGGCAAGCGGCGATCAACCACGTACTGCGCAACCTGGTCACGACCGACGATATCATTCAGGATGCCGATCAGTTGCAAATTGCTTTTGAAGGACCTTTCGCACAGAACCTGAACAGCGGTTTATATACACTACGCGCCGTGCTCAAAACTCATCCTGCTCCGGAGTTGACGACCTCGATCGCCCACACGCTGGCGGAGGTGGCAAATATCTGGAGCCGCATCGCGCGTGGAAAACAAGGACGTCTGGATGCGAGCCAGGATTCCATGCACACGCGTTACGAACAGGAGTACCGCCGTGCAGTCGAAGCGACTGAAAGCCTGGCGGGCGAATCTTTGGGCATCGCGCAAACGGCTCTCGCCAACTACGCATTAGGTGCATACCTGGCAATTCATGATGCATCGCGTGCCGCCGCACACGATGCGCTATGCCAGGCGATTCTTTTGGATATTGACGGGCCGATTGCGATACAGGCTACGCAAGAATTAGTCCGCTTAATGGATGCCGGTTACGAGATAACTCCACCGGCGACTGACGCCTGGGGTGAGTTGTTATTACGCGCGGGGCACGCATTTATCGCCTCCGCGCTGGCGACGCTCGAACACACCGGTGATTTTGTACGTGACACAGTCAACCAGGGGTTATTGGAAGGCCCACTCGCCAAAGATATCGACCAGGGGTTGGCCACGCTACGGAAAGCCATCGCCGTCACGCAGCCGACTCAGGCACGCTGCGCCATCGCCCGGACGCTGGCAGACCTGGGAGCGATCTGGTGCGAGATTGCCCAGGGTCGGAAAATCCAGTTATCCCAGGCAGTCCCCGGACCGGCATTTGAGAAAATTCTGGAAGACTCGCAACGTGCGGAACAAGTGACTGAACGCTATCTTACCGAGTCGCTTGCGTTATCTGATACTAGTACCGCACGGTATGCGCTGGGCCTGTTTCGAATTCACTGCCAGGGTAAGACGGTAGAGGCGGCCGATGAATTTCGGCGTGCAATTACCCTCAATCCCTACGGTGACTATTCCGCGCGTGCCCTCACCCACCTCGCACGCATCTCGATGGAAGGCCACACCGCGGAGTTACTGGACGGTGAATATTGGAGCCCACTCTTGCTCTCTGTCGGGCGAAGCCTGATTGCCAATGCACTGGCTGCCATCCCACGCACCGGCGACCTTTCCCGCGATGCCGCGCAGCAGGTCGCGCTGGAAAATGCGTTATCGCCGGACATAACCCTGGGCATTGAACTCCTGGAGGAAGCCCTGGAAGTGAGTCCGACGCATGAGGTGCGGGAAGGCGTCTCGCTCCAAATTGCTGAGCTTGGCGCAGTATGGGTGCGGATTGCCCAGGGACGACGGGCGCAACTGACTGGCAACTCTCCGGAAATGCTCACACGAACCCGCGAGGAGTTAACCCGTGCTGAACAGATGGCGGAACAAATGCTGGTCAATGCGCTGGCGGCCTATGACACCGCCCCTGCCCGTCTGGCGTTAGGGCAGTTTCGCGCAACCTGCCAGGAACGCTACGCTGACGCGGCGCAAGAATTCCGGCAGGCCGTGCATTTAGACCCTTCGGGGCCGGTTGGCATGCAGGCGGCGAAACTCTTCTTGTTGCAAGAAGCGCAAGGGCAGACACATAATATTGAATCGAAGGCACCCGGTGTCGACGGCGACCTCGCTGAAACAGCGCAACCGACATCCGAAACGTTCACCCTGATCGAGGATATCGAACGCCAAACTACCATTCGCCTTGGTTCCGATGAAGACTCTTCACGTGTCAATACTACCGATGCCTCGCGGCGCGCTCAACAGGTGAGTGGTCAAAAGAAGGGCCCCTGCTACATCGCGACCGCCTGCTATGGCGACTATAACCATCCAAATGTGCGCATTCTGCGTCGTTTCCGCGATGAGTGCTTATATCCCACACCACTCGGCCGGACTTTCATCGCCTGTTATTACACACTCTCCCCCTCACTCGCCGCACGCCTGGAAGGCCAGACCTGGCTGACGCGTGTTGTCCGCCGTTTCGTGCTGGATCCTCTTGTCAGTCGGTTGCAACAGAAACGTCGCTGATCAGCATTACTCGCTTCGCGAATTATGCGGGTGGATACCGTTACAGGCGGAAATGCACTCCTCCAGAAATAGATATGACACAAGCGGAACATTTCATGTATACTATACAACTCACAGCCCTCATCAAAAACGAGTGGTGGAGCAACATGAAATGCTCAGTATCGGCATTCCAAAACTCGAAGGACGGTTAGAAGAACGGTTTTCGATTATTCTTGCGCGCGTGGAACGGTATGCGAAGGATATAAACCGTGATTTGCTGACGCGCGCCTATGAGTTTGCCACCCAAGTCCATCTCCAGCAGAAACGAAAGTCCGGCGAACCGTACATCATTCACCCCATTGAAGTCGCGTATATCCTCGCGGAACTTGAGATGGATGAATCGACTATCGCCGCCGCATTCATGCACGACACCATTGAAGACGGCACGTTAGTACGCGACAATGGTGAAAGCACCCCGATCACCCGCGAAGACATCGCCCACCGTTTTGGTCCTGAAATTGCCAATCTTGTTGAAGGGGTGACAAAACTCGGGGCGATCCACTTCCACAACCGCGAAGTACGTCAGGCAGAGAACTTGCGAAAAATGCTCCTGGCCACCGCGCGCGACATCAGAGTCATTCTCATCAAGCTCGCAGACCGTTTTCATAACATGCGCACCCTTAAATTCCTGGCGGAGGCGGATCAACGACGTATCGCCGATGAAACACTGCGTATCTTTACCCCCATTGCACACCGTCTGGGTGTCTGGAAAATCAAATGGGAATTGGAAGACCTGTCCCTGCGCGCACTGGAACCTGACGCCTATCGTGAGATACAGACGAAAGTCAACCGTACGCGTGCGGAGCGTGAGGATGTCGTCAGCACCGCGATCACCCAGTTGAAAGACCGCCTGCTGCAATTAGGAATCGACGCGGATGTTGTCGGACGTCCCAAACATTTCTACTCCATCTACAACAAGATGAAAACGCAGGCGGTGGACTTCAATCAAATTCTCGATCTGGAAGCCATTCGTGTCATTGTGAATACCGTCCCGGCATGCTATGCGGCACTCGGAGAGGTGCACACCCAGTGGCTTCCGCTGCCGAATATGTTTGCCGACTATATTGCCAAGCCGAAATTGAATCTCTACCAATCCCTCCACACCAAGGTTGTTGGGCCCAACGGTCAACCGTTGGAGGTGCAAATTCGCACCTGGGACATGCACCGTACGGCGGAAGTCGGCATTGCCGCACACTGGCATTATAAAGAAGGTGGTCACCGCGATATCGAGTTTGAAAAAAAACTCGCGTGGATTCGCGGCCTCCTCGACCTGCAAGCGGAAGCGAAAAGTGAAGTGGAATGGCTGGAATCGCTGAAGATGGATCTGTATAAAGATCAGGTCTTTGTCTTCACACCGGCCGGCGATATCATCGACTTACCAGCCGAAGCAACCCCGATTGACTTCGCCTATCGTATTCATACCGACCTGGGGGCGCGTTGCGCCGGCGCCAAAGTCAATGGACGACTCGTACCGTTAAACTATAAATTCTCCAATGGCGACGTCGTCGAAATCATCGTCCGTGCGAATCAAAAACCCAGCCTGGACTGGCTCTCTTTCGCGGTCAGTCACCAGGCACGCAGCAGGATTAAGGCCTATTTCCGCAAAGCGAACCGCGAGGAGAACATACAACGCGGACACCAAGCGCTGGATGAAGAATGTAAACGTCTGGCCCTACATCCCGCTGAATTATTGCGTTCAGACAAACTCCTGCATGTCGCCCAAAAGCTGAACCTGTCAACGGTCGACGATCTGTATGCCCTCATTGGTTGGGGCGAGGTTACTGCGGAAGGCGTCCTCCATCGCATTCGCGAAGACCTGCCCAAACGCTCGCTGGACGAGTTGCGCACCACAACCACCGCGCTCTCACAGGGGCAGTTGCCCATCCAGGTGCCGTCCTCCGGCATCGACGGTGTGCTCTTCAAACTCTCCAAATGCTGCCTACCGATACCCGGAGACAGCATCATCGGCTATGTGACGCGCGGTAAAGGTGTCACCATTCATCGTTTGGATTGTCCAAACTTACGCAGCGCGTATAATTCTCCTGAAGAAACGCAACGTCTCATGTCAATCGATTGGCAGGAGACCGGCGAAGGGGTCTATCAGACAGAAGTCGAAATTGTCACCCTGGACCGTGTGGGTTTACTGGCGGATATCGGCGCCATTTTTTCAGAATCGAAGATGAATATTCGCTCCGCCAAACTCACCTCGGATCATAAAAAACGAACCGCGCACATCGTGTTAACCGTCGACACCTCCGGTGCGCACCATCTGGCCGAAATCATTGCACGGATCAACCTGCTCAACGATGTAATGCAAATTCATCGCCGGCGTGCCGGTACGTAACACTACGGCATCTATTGCACACGCACACCACGCGATGGCCGGCAGGCACCTTCGTAAGACAACCACCGGATGACGTAGAACAGGGGAGACAGGCGCAGAAGATGCCAACCATCCTTCTTTCCGGCTATTATGGCTTCAATAACATCGGTGACGAAGCAGTGTTGGGGGGGATACTTGCCGGGTTACGGACGGAATTGCCTGACGCAACTCCAATCGTGCTCTCCGCAGATCCGGCGACGACACGAGCGCTACACGACGTCAGCGCCATCCCACGCATGCGGCTCTCAACGATCCGCGCCGCCTTGCGAAAAACTGATCTCTTCGTGAGTGGGGGCGGCAGCCTGCTACAGGATGTCACCAGTTTTCGCTCTCCCCTCTATTACCTGGGTCTACTCTGGCTCGCCCAGCGCGCGGGAGTGCCCACCGCGGTCATCGCCCAGGGAATGGGACCATTAGGCCACCCCCTGAATCGCCGCTTTGCCCGACGTATATTGGATCGCACGCGCGCGATCACGGTGCGCGACGACGCCTCCGCGAATTTTCTCGCCGAGTTGGGTGTATCGGAAGTTCCCTGTACGGTCACTGCTGACCCGAGCTTTCTGCTGGAACCGGCGACCTCAGAGCGCCTGGAGAGTTGGTGGGATGCACATATCCCGGCGAATCGCCCAATAGTGGGAGTCGCGTTGCGCCGCTGGCCGTTGGCCAATCCGGCAGAGCGCTATACCGCTATCGCCGATGCCGTCGCCGCGCTGGCCGAAGCCACCGGCGCCTTATTGCTTTTCCTTCCCATGCAATACAACACCGACCTGTCCATCGCGGAGGAAATTGCCGGCTGGACCCCGGCAGAAAATGTTGTTCTGAATCTCGCGCTGTCCCCACGTGAAATGCTGGAGGTCGTAGGGCGTTGCCAGTTCATTCTGGCCATGCGCTTACACACGCTTATCTTTGCCGTGCAACGCGGAACCCCCGCACTCGGGTTGGCCTATGACCCCAAAGTACTCGACTTCAGCATCGCGTCAGGCCTCCCATTACCCCCGCGCTGGGAATCTCTTTCCGCCGAGACACTTACCCCTGAATTGCAGCAGTTGTGGACGCAACGTCATACATACCGTACCGAGCTCCAGGAGCAGGCCATTCGACTCACCGCGTGCGCGCGAAAAAACATTACCTGCATTTCCAAGTTACTTTCATGAGGTAGACACGTGGATGATGCCATCATCATGCTCACCAGTTTCGATCTGATGGTCGCCGTTGAGAGCACCATCGGGGAGTTGTATGCGATTTTTGCGGAACAATTCCCCGCGGATGCCGCGGTCTGGCACGAATTGGCGGAAGATGAAGTCCAGCACGCGCGGTGGTTACGCGAATTACAGAAGGCGGTTGAAGACAATTTACTCGACTTTGACCCGACGGTGTACCACCTTGATTTGCTTCGCCATACGCTGGGATATGTTCGTACCCTGAAGCAGGAAGCGTTGGCCAAGAAGGTCAGCCATCGGCAAGCTATCCACGAAGCACGGACCCTGGAGAAGATGCTGGTCGAGAAATACTTTTTCGAAGTTGTCGTTGACCATAACCAGTTGCTCCAGCACGTCTTCGCCGCCCTTACCGACGCCACCGTCCATCACACCGAGCGCTTGAATCGCTTGCACGCCTCATGGTTTGCATAGTATGACAGAACCTCTGTTCTGTGACGAATATTGATCGCTAACCCGCATTATTCATAACATTTCGAATAATGCCACAGTTCGCCCGGCAGTCAATAATTTCATGAATAATCCGGGCTAACCCGCATCATTCATGAACGCATGATTCCAGCTTCGGGTAACCAGAGCTTTATTCGCTTCACGCTTGACGCAGACGAAACGCCCAACGCCCGCACTTGGTGCGGGCGTTGGGCGTTTAGCTTGAGCAACGGTGCGACGTCTACCCGATTGCAGCGCGTGCTTTCGCGACAAGTTCGGTGAACGCTGCCGGCTCATTGATGGCGAGGTCGGCGAGGACTTTGCGGTTGATCGAAATGTTGGCTTTCGTCAGCCCATCGATAAACCGATTGTAGGTGATTCCGTTCAGACGGCAACCCGCATTGACGCGGACAATCCAGAGACGACGAAAATCACGCTTTTTCCGTTTACGACCGCGGAAGGCGTCATCCATAGCTTTGATGACGGCTTCTTTCGCGGTTTTAAAGAGGCGATGCCGACCGCCCCAATATCCAGCGGCATCCTTCAAAACGCGCTTGTGGCGCTTGTGGGTCATTGTCCCACGTTTCACGCGAGGCATAAATTGCTCCTTTCGCGAATCCCACCGGCAAAGCCGGGGTTACGGAGGCCCGGAGAATATCCAGGCACTTACCGTCAAGGCTCCTCTTAATGATAAGGGACCATGACTCTGGCGGCCGGGACGAATCCCGAAAACAGAAGCTTGGCTTCCTGTAATCGCCGTTTACGTTTCGGGCTTTTTCGGGTCAGCAAGTGGCTGTTAAAATTCGACCGAAAACGCACCTTCCCGGTGCCGGTGAACTGCAACCGTTTCGCTGCTGACTTGCGAGTTCGCATCTTTGGCACGGTGCTCACGCTCTCCTTTCCGAACCTGTTGGTTCGACTTCAACAAATGGACTCAGACACTCGCGCGGGCCGCACCAGGCGGCCCGCGGGCATCGGCTTGGATTATACACTATCTGCTATCCGGTTGCTGGCGCCGGTTCGGGGTCGCTCTTCGGCTTCGGCGCTTTCGTAACGACCTTCGGTTTTGGAGCGAGCATCAGCGTCATCTGACGTCCTTCCATACCCGGCGACTTTTCAACATTGGCGATATCGCTCAAATTCTCGATAAATTTCGACAGGAGGCTATGCCCAAATTCGGGATGCGTAAATTCACGACTTCGAAACACCACGAAGACACGCACTTTATCGCCATCCTCGAGGAAACGCCGTGAATTTTTCATTTTCACCAGGAGGTCATGTTCATCGATATTCGGCCGCAGGCGAATTAACGCCAATTCAGCTTGTTTCGATTTCTTGTGGGCATCCTTCTCACGTTTGGCCTGCTCATACTTGAACTTGCCATAATCCATGATGCGACAGACCGGCGGTACGGCGGTAGGAGAAACCTCGATCAGATCGAGTCCATTATCCTTCGCACGTTGTAGGGCGTCCCGTGTCTGCACGACTCCAGCCTGATGGCCTTCTTCATCAATGAGACGGACTTCGCGTACACGAATCCGCTCATTCACCCGAAGCTGTTTGTTAATGTTTGCACTCCTCCAACATTTGGTTCCGACGGCATAAATATCCGTGTTCCGCCGAATCGAAGGCAGTTTAGCATAGGGAGCTTCTACTGTCAACGTCGCCGGTTTAGAAAAAGTATGAAAATCATCACTCGGTTGGTGCGATATCGCCGATATGACGCCGATCCCCAGTGGGCCCGTGCGGCTCAGGCATAACCCGTGCGATCAACCAGCACTCCGGGTGGATAAATGCCGCGCATGGTGCTCTCAATCCATTGCAGGGAATCCTTCGGCGTCTTTGCCCACCAGGTAGGGCAGGAAGAGAGAATCTCGACGAGGGAGAATCCTTTACCATCGACCTGCGCTTGAAAAGCACGCGTGAGTGCCCGCTTGGTCGCGAGCACCTCTTTGGGTGATGCTATCGTTTGCCGGGTGATATATGTCGGACCATCGAGCGTCGCGAGCAGTTCGCTAACGCGGATCGGATAACCGGCCAAGCCCGGGTCGCGCCCCAGCGGTGAGGTCGTGGTCTGCTGGCCGATCATCGTCGTGGGGGCCATCTGCCCGCCGGTCATGCCATAGACCGCGTTGTTAATGAAGACAACAGTGATGTTCTCCCCACGCGCGGCAGCATGCACGATCTCCGCCATGCCGATAGACGCCAGGTCACCGTCGCCTTGATAGGTGAAGACCACCGCGTCCGGACAGGCCCGCTTGACGCCCGTTGCCACGGCCGGCGCCCGGCCATGCGAGGCCTGGATCATATCGCAGTTGAAATAATCATAGGCAAAAACCGCGCAACCCACCGGACATACCCCAACTGTTCGATCGAGCACCTTGAGATCGACGAGTGTTTCCGCCACCAGACGATGGACGATGCCATGCGCGCACCCCGGACAGTAGTGGAAGCGCATGTCGCACAGCGCTTCGGTACGCGAAAAGACGGTCTCTTCAAGCATCGTGGTCATATTCCTAACTCCCGCATCTTGGCCAGCAGCGCCTCGGCAACTTCCTCTGGGGTGGGCACCACGCCCCCCGTGCGTCCATAGAAGCCGATCGGACAACGCCCTTCCAGGGCCAGACGTACGTCATCCAGCATCTGGCCGGCGCTAAGCTCCACGGTGAATAGCAGTTTCATCCGCTCCCCCACGGCGCGCAGCGCGTCGGAAGGAAAGGGGAACAGCGTGATAGGACGGAACATACCCACGCGCACGCCTTGCTCACGCAGCAAACGTATTGCGGTACGGCACACGCGTGCGGCACTGCCATAGGCGACGATGGCCACTTCCGCCTCTGCCAGCTCTTCTTCTTGCCAGCGGAGATCTTCACGTGCCATCTGATCATATTTCGCCTGCAGTCGCTGATTCTGCTTTTCTAACTCTTCAGCAACGATGAAAAGCGAATTGATGATGGTGCGACTACCTTTGCGCGTGCCGCGTGTTCCCCAGGGTAACGGGGCCGGCACCGGCAGGGGATCGCGCGTGATGGTCATGGGCTCCATCATTTGTCCCTGGATGGCATCCGTAAGGATCATCACGGGATTCCGATATTTCTCCGCCAGATCAAAGGCATCCCGCGTCAGGTCATACATCTCCTGGACTGAAGACGGCGCCAGCACCAACGTGCGATAATCACCGTGCCCACCGCCGCGCGTCGCCTGAAAATAGTCCGCCTGTGAGGGGGCGATATTGCCCAAACCCGGCCCACCGCGCATCACATTCACAATCACGGCAGGCAGTTCCGCTCCCGTCAGATAGGAGATGCCTTCCTGCTTGAGGCTGATACCGGGACTGCTGGAGGAGGTCATCACCCGCACACCGGTGGAAGCGGCGCCATAGACCATGTTGATCGCCGCTACTTCACTTTCCGCCTGCAAAAAGACGCGGCCATGCTGGGGCATCAGCAGCGACAGATACTCAGGCACCTGGTTCTGCGGCGTAATCGGATAGCCAAAGAAACAGAAGCAACCCGCGTCGAGGGCTGCGTGACACAGGGCTTCATTGCCCTTCATCAATACGCGCGTATTCATTTTCATGCGTTCGCCTACCGGGATTCCTTCGGTGTCCGGGATTCTCGATACACCGTGATACAGACATCCGGACACATTAATGCACACATGCGACAACCGGTACAGCGTTGTGATTCAGAGTATTTCATCGGGTGGAATCCGCGACTGTTGAGTTCTTCATCGACAACGATACAGTGCTGCGCACAGGTCTCCATACAGAGCATGCAGGCCTTGCAACCTTCAGAGTTGATGACAATATGGGACATAGTCTCTACAACCTGCCTTTGATGCCGTATTCTACCACGAAACCCTCCCCGCTGACCACACCTTTACCAGTGCCGCACCACCAGTTGCGCGTCATCCAGAGCATAGAGCGTTTCACGCGTACCGGGATCGGCCGCCACGCGAAAAATACCGTACGCCTCCACTGGCAGACTGGTGATGTCGAGATTCTGTTTCGCTTTCATGTTTATTTTGACCACCTCGGCGATACCGGGTGGAAAACAGAAATAACACCCGCGGGGCTTGGGCGCCAGGAAAAATTCAGGCGCCTTGCCCGGGTGCAGCGGCAACAGATAGCCACGCAAGGTCACCGGTTTGCCGGCCAGGGGTTTCAACGCTTCGGGCACAATGGGATCCTGCCCTTCGTCCCATTGACCGCGCTGCAGCACTTTCCAGTCCAGTTTTGTAAAAAGCCCGGGCGGGGTGTTGTGCAGGTAGCCTTCGCTGTTAAATGGCAACAGCACGAAGAGCCAACCCATGGCGTAGGCCAGCGCAATGAGCGCCCCAACACCGACAATGCCGATGATGAAGTAGGTATTACGCCGACGGCGTTGCGAAATGGTTAAATATGTTGGCGGCATACGGCCTCTCCTGGATTATTCATAACATTTCGAATAATGCCACAGTCAGCCCGGCAGTCAATTACTTCATGAATAATCCGGGCTCTACTCCTGCACGATAGTTTCCGCCACCGGTACGCGATACGCGATGGCCGCCGGCAACAACCCCGCGAGGATGCCCAGCACCCACACGCTGCCGGCAATAAGGAATTCCGCTGGGGCCACCTGCCAGGCGTGGGGGGCGATTCCGTAATGCGCGAGCGTATACGGCACGCATGCCGCCACGACGCCATGCCCTATAAGCCAACCAGCGAGCACGCCAAGTCCGGCGAGCATCGCCGCTTCCAGGGTAATCAAACGGAAGATGTCGCCTTGCGTGGCGCCCAACGAGCGCAATATCGCAATATCGCGCCGGCGCTGATGAATGGTCAGATACAAACTGATCAGAATGGACAACCCGGCGACAAACACCACCAGGTAAGCCACGGAAATGAGCAATTGTTGCAAGGGTACTATAAGTTTCTGCGCCAATGCGGAGACCTGATCAACCGGAATCACCGCCATAGCCGTCTGTTGGGCATTGACCTTTTCAATAAAGCGGAAGCGTCGTCCCGGCTGCGTCAAGCGCACCAGCAACGCGGTGACCATCGAATAGGCGCGACGGCTGGCGGCGACCTCTGCCGGGGAATCATGCGCGTCATGGTGGGAATGCACTTCCCAGACACTGCGATAATCGGTATAGACGGCGCGATCCATGCTCGTTCCGGTGAGTGCCAGAATGCCCACCACGGTATAAGGGCTTTCCGTATGCACATCGTTGCTGGCGGTCCAGCCATGGCTGCCGGCAAAATGTTGCCCCAGCCGCAACTGGTTGCGCCGGGCCACGTCCGCACCCACTACGGCCTCGAATGGTTTGCTGAAGCCCTGTCCCTGCGCCAGAATGCGCTCCCCCGCCTCAATACGCGGGGCAAAAATATCCATGGTCGTGCCGACAATCGGTGCGCCATAATAACTATCGCCCATATTGATGGGGACGATTTGTTTCACCGCGTCATCATGTTGCAGCGTGTTCCAGACCTTGATATCGATATTCCCGGTGGGTGCATCCAGGTAATAGAGCACATTCAGCGCCACCTGCAGCGGGCTGCCTTTCGCGCCCACCACCACATCCCAATACCCGGACTCCTGCATCAGGGTATTTTCCGTCTCCCGCGCCACGAGCAGCACCACGGTGGCCAGCGCGAGACCCAGGGCGACTGACGCAATGGTGAGTAAGGTGACCAATGTGCGGGAGCGCAGATAGACGAGGGCGAGTTTGAAATCAGACAAGGGTCACCTCCGGCGCGCGTTGCATCCAGGGTGTCGCATCGATCACCCGGTCGAAACGCGCCTGTACCGTCGGGTCATGGCTCACGGCGACCAGCGTTGCGCCGTGTTCGGCGCTCAGCGCGAAGAGCAAGTCCAGCACGATACCCGCGTTGCGGGCATCCAGACTCGCTGTCGGTTCATCGGCCAACAGCAGGGGAGGTTCGTTAATCAGGGCACGAGCAATGGCTACGCGCTGTTGCTCTCCCAGTGACAACTCCCCTGGACGATGGGTACGCCGATCGGCCAGTCCCACGCGCGCCAGCAGATGCTCCGCGCGATCACGGGCTTCCCCGGGCGACCACCGACGTCCAAAACGCGCGCCAAGCAACAAATTATCGAGTACGGACAGCGGCGACAATAGTTGCAATGCCTGGAAGATCAAACCGATATGCAACCCGCGGAAATAATCCACGCTGGCCGTATCCAATTCATCGATGCGCACATCGGCGATCGTGATGGCGCCATGGTCCGGGCGCAACAGACCTGCCAGGAGATTGAGCAGGGTCGTTTTTCCGCACCCACTGGGGCCGGACACCAGGACGCGTTCACCCTTCGCCACCGTCAACGTCTCTACCGCCCAACACAGGACGGCGCCCGAATTACGCACGACAAATTGTTTCGCAACCTGGGTACAGGTGATCATCATGACAGGGAGGTCCATTTCAGCAACCACGCCGGATAAGTCAAGTCTATTGTAACGGATTCGTGGAGCGCCGTCACATCTTATTCCCGCGAACACCAGTACTTTAACCTGATGGGATTGCGAGCAGCAAGGGTTTCCACTACAATAGATGAAGATGCCGGATGCCTGGAGGAGATACTCCATGTTTATACGCATAACGTTGACCGCCATGCTGCTGGCGATCATCACCGCCGCCTACGCCGCGGAGTTCACCCCTGCCGTTACCGCCGCCGACCTGGACCTACCGCAATGCGCGGCGTATGGCGATGCCCGGGCCCTTGGACCGGCGCCTGACAACACGCTTGATGTGCTACTCGGGCTACACCCGCCGCGCGAGCAACCCGCGGTATGGACCACCGGACCAGTGCTGGCGAAATATCGCCGCTTCCGCGTGGCCTTCACCCACCCGGTCGAGATCGGCACCATCTGCACGTTATACGCCGGTTCGGACGTCCATATCGGTTGGGGCGGCACCATAGGCCAAACCAGTGTGAGTGTCCTCAAAGCGGATGCCCCCTATCCGGGTGATGTGACAAAAGATGCGCAATGGCTCCCACTACCCAACGGCGTGGTCAAAGTGTTGCCGGTAGGCACGACAACACGCGCCTTGCGTTTCACTGAATACTATGCCGGTTTCCTGGGCAATCCCCAAATGCCCCAACAACCGGCGTCGTCCCTGGCGTTCTCCCTGCTCTTCAAAGAACGCTACTACAGCGCGCTGGAGTTGGGAACCGGGAAGGTCTTTCCGACCACCAATAAGACAACACCTGATCGCTGGGAGGCCTATTGGATCGAGCCACAGACGCTGGCGGGCATCGTCTGCCTCGGACCGCGCGCCAAACATGCTCTGCTCGATACCATGAAACCGGAGTGCACTGACCCCGCGGCGTTGGCTCCGGCCACCGCCTGGAAGCATTTGCCGGATATTGCCGATATCAATGGCGGTCCCACGCTCTATAGCTTCGACAAACCCATCGCGACACGCGCGTTGCGAGTGCAACCCACCGCGGGCGGCCTCGATTTCGGGTATACCATGGGGGTCGTGCTCCCCCTCTCCACCCTCGGTGACGCGCCGGCCCCCCCGCAATTTGCTCTTCCCGTCGCACCCTTCAAATTCACCTACACCATGCCGATGGAGGGTTTTATCGCCATCAATATTGCCGACAAACAGACTGGTCGGCATCTGCGTCGGCTGGTGGCCGAAGTCGCGCGGGGCAAAGGGATCATCACAGAACCCTGGGATTTGAAGGACGATCAGGGTCAGTACGTACTACCCGGTGACTACACCTGGAGCGCAATCGCCCGACCGCCTTTGAAGTTGACCTATGAGATCTCTGTGAATAACGCCGGCCAACCTGCCTGGTGGGCGCCGGTGAAAGGCGGCGGCGGCTGGATGGCCGACCACACACCACCAATCGCCGTGGCCGCTGGTGGTGATGTGATCTTTATGGGGTCGCCCGTGGGCGAGAATGGTCAGGCCGCCATCGCCACCGACCTGGACGGCAACAAACTGTGGGGTGAAAACCCGGTGCTCGATGCCTGGGGGGGCGCTGATCGCATAGCCGCGGACGACAAATACGGATATCTGGTCAATTTTTTCGGTGTCGAACGGGTGGAGGCGCATACTTTCGCCAAGAAGACGATCCATCGATTCACCTACACCCGCGATATTCCCGGCCAGCGCTGGGAAGGCACGACCGGCGCCGCGGTGCATGGCGACCGACTGGCGGTGGGCATTTCCGCCCCGCCTATTCCCTGGTTGCAGTCGACGTTCACCGGATATGATCTCGACCCCAAAAAGTGTTTACCCATGGTGCGTCGCGCACTGGGGAACCGGGCAAACTATCCGGAGGCCGATTATGACGAGTTGATGCAATGTAACGCGGCGTTGCTCACCGGCAGCGATCCGGACGCCCCCGAAGGATTCCTGCCCAGTGCGGTGCAAGCGTCGTTGTCCGCGGCCACCGGAGGCGCGCTGGGTGGCACCATCACACTGGTCTTCCACAAACCGATAGCGGTGGGTTCGGTGCTGCTCCCCGATGCGCGCACGAAAGTCTATGCGCTGAAACCTGGAAAAAAACTCACGGATCTCGAACCGAATGCTGAGGACGGCCCGGGCGATACGCTGGGCGGTGGCGATCTGGCTACGGAACCGTTTGACGAGGAATTATGGACGCCGTTGACCAGCAAGGGCGCGCCAGGCCTGCCGACCGTCGCGACGACCGATAAACCGCTCTTTACCGAGGCGCTGCGGATCAAATCCGGCCCGCGCCTGTCCTATGCCATGGTGCTCAATCGGCGTTTCCAGGACGTCGCCCCGCAAGCCGAGCGCGTCTATCAGGAAGGCGAGGCCACGGAAAATGGCGGGTGGGCCGTCCAGCGGGATCCGAAAATCCCTATTTCCCCCACGGACCCGGCGATTATGGGTCTGGTCTGGAAGACCCCGGTGGCGTTGCGCGGCGTCACGCTTTCCCGCCCCTCCCTGGCCTCGATGGCGGTGGATTACTGGGTCGGACCGGATACGGCTGACCCGAAGACCACGTTGCACGATGATGCGAATTGGAAACAAGGGGGGATCATCGAGGCCGAAACTTTCCATGGCTACTGGGTCGAGACCGCCGCGGCGCGCACGGTGGACTTCAACGCCACTATTCACACGCGCGCCCTGCGCATACGCGCCGTTGCCGGGGCGGGCGCCGTGGGGGTGCGCGGGATGCGCGCCGCTATCAAGGGCCCGCACCTGGCCGGTTTCGAAGCCCTTGTCGCCTACACGCCGCTTGGCGGCGACCTGGACCTGCCGCCGGCGCTCAACCAGCGCATTACCGAACTCAAGCTCCCCGCTGAGGACAACAAGCCGGCGGAGGTCATTCGTTATATTCCGTTGTCTGACCCCGGCCATCTCGCCTATGCGGCGGATGGCGTGCTCTACGCGGTATCCGGGTCGCAGATCGTACGGATTCCCGCCGATGGGCCGGTGCAACCAGTCATCACCGCAGGGTTGGAACACCCCACGGGCATCGCCTTCGCCGCCGACGGCACTCTGGCGGTGGTGGATAACGGCGCCAAACTCATCAAGGTCTGTGATATCAAGACCGGCAAAGTATTGCGCACCATCGGCACGCCGGGTGGGCCACAACTCGGTCCGTGGGACCCCTCGCGCTTCGACAATCCCATCGGGCTGACCATTGATAAAAACGGCAAACTCTGGGTGGCGGATTACTCGACCCAGCCCAAACGCATCAGTCGCTGGAGCCCGGACGGGAAAATCGAAAAATGGTTCCTGGGACCCGCGGCCTATGGCGGCGGCGGCACCATGGACCCTGGCGACCGCTCAATTGTGATGTATAACGGCATGAAGTTCCGCATCGACTGGACGGCGAAGAGTTGGAAACTGGAAAGTATCCTCTTCCGCCCCGGCTTGCCCGGCTCCACCTCGGCCGCCATGCCGGACCGCGTGATCTATGTCCAGGGAAAACGCTACCTGGTCGGCGACGAAGGGGTGGATGGCTCAGCACAGGTCGCGGTAATCTGCACGGAGAAAAACGGCGTGGCCGTACCAATGGTGGCGGCCGGCAATCTGGGACAATGGGACGACGCCGTGACGCGCCCGGACTTGAAAGAGAAATTCGCGCGGCTGGAGCGCGAAAAATATGGCTTCTGCTGGGTCGACGCCAACGGCGACGGCGTGCCCCAAACCAGTGAAGTGCAGATCACCACAGCGAACCCGCTGCGCACCACCTATTGGAAATCGCGTGTGGGCGAGGATCTCTCGCTGAACTTCGCCGGCGCCCGCATACGCCCCACAGCCATCCGGCCGGATGGCACACTGACCTATGATCTGGCCAAAGTGGAGACGGTGCCCGTGCTGGATACCGCCACCTGGACCGCCGCGGATGGGCGCGTCTTTGTGTTGAGTGACGCGTTGTATGCCGCGGATGGAAAAACCCAGTTATGGGAATACCCCGATAACTACCTCAGCGTCGGGGGCTCCAAAGGGGTCTCCTACGACCGTCCCGCCGGTGTTCTGGTCGGCGAGCATCAACCGATCGGCCATTTTACTGTCGGACCGGAAGAACTGTGGGTCACCAATGGCAATCATGGCGACTGGTTCGCCTTCACGAATGACGGACTCCTTGCCGCCGCCATTTTCGGCGGGCCCACCGGGTATGGCAAACGCTACTGGACGATGCCGGAATGGAAGTACGGCGAAACCGATCTGTCCGACGTGCGCCTGGAGGAAGAGCATTTTCAGGGGTTCATCACCAAAGCGAATGACGGCAATGTCTACGCCATTGCCGGGCACAACCACAACAGCATCGCGCGCGTCGAGGGCCTGGAGGCGATGCAGCGGGTGAAAGGCGCCGTCACCGTCACCCGGGACGACATCGCCAAAACCCAGGCCTGGGAAGTGCAGAAACGGGTACTCGAACGCCGGCGCGAAGAACCGAAGATTGCCCGCGTACCCTACCGCGACGGCGGCCCGGCCATCGACGGCTCGCTTGATGATTGGCCGGATACGCTGTTCCTGCCCATCCAGCAGCATTATGACGAGGTCAACCGGCGTACGGTGACCGATGCCGAAGCCGCGCTCTGCTTCGACAACAAAAAACTCTACATCGCCGCCCGCGTGCTCGACACCTCGCCGCTGCTGAATAGCAGCGACAACCTGAACCTGCTCTTCAAAGGCGGCGACGCGGTGGATGTGACGCTGGGCGCCGACCCCACGGCGGATCCCAACCGCACCGGCCCGGTGGCCGGCGACGTGCGCATCCTGCTCAGTCGGGTGAAAGAGAAATATGTGGCGGTGATCTATCGCTTCCACGTCCCCGGCACCCCCGACGACAAGCGCGCGCGCTTCTCCTCGCCGGTGGGCGAATCAATCGTCGATGTCGTTACCGTGCTTGATGACCCGGAGATGAGCACGCAACAAACGAAAACGGATTACACGCTGGAAGCGGCCATTCCATGGACCGCGTTGGGCGTCGCCGCGCCGCGTCTGGGTACTAAACTCCGCGGCGACGTGGGTATTCTGCGCAGCGACGACAACGGCATGCGCACGCGTGAGCGCTACTACTGGTCCGGCAAAACTCAGACCATTGTTGCCGACATCCCCACCGAAGTGCGCGCCATCCCCGCGCTATGGGGTGACCTGTATTTCAATGAACCGGACACGGAAATGCGCTTCGGCCCGGATGCCGGCGGCGGCGATCTGGCGCCGTGACCCGGCGCGCGTCTGTTTCAGACGGCATTGCCGGGGTAGAACAAATGGGGTACGATTACCGTCCAGCGTGCCGGACATGAGCAATGCCCCGGACCATGGGACAGGTTCTACATAGAGCGTGTCCCAACGTCCGAGATATTTCCTCTCGCGCAGATTTTTGGGGCAGGCGCGAAGCGATTTTCGACTGTATCGAGAAGAGACACACGAGAAAATCGCGACAAAGTCTGGCGCAAAAAGATGCCGAGAGGAATTATCCCGGACGTTGGGACAGGCTCTACATAAACGTTTGAAGGAGAAATCCATGCAGCGACTACAGATCGCGGTGCTTCTTGTTGTGTCTTTATGCGTAGCGCTCCCTGGGGTGTCTAAATCTGACGAGGCGAAAACACCCACCATCCCCTCGCCGGCTGTGGCGGCCGCGATCATCGCGAAATCGAATATCACGGATCTCATCGTTCTCACAAAAACCGGCGACATGTTCCAGGACCGGCAATGTTATCTGGTGGTGGGGCGCACCGGTAAAACCATGCTCATCGATTGCCCCGATTTGATTGACGAGAACGAGAAGCGTGTGCTGGTCAACCTGACGACGCGCGTCTCCTCCTACCCCACCGACAACGAACTGCTGGCACTCTACAAAAGTGGCGACATCAAATTCACCGATCCGGAAATCACGCCGCGCACCGACCCGGCGGCCCTCGTCTCCCAACTGGGCGCCTGGCCGCTCACCGACGGGAAGAGCGGCGCGCCAATACTCGTCTACGGGTGTTATTCCGTCCGCTCCACCCTGGGACCGGAAATTTACCAAACGCTGCTCAAACGCAAACTCACGCTGAGCACCATCGTGCTGCTCCATGGGCACATGGATCATCTCGGCGCGCTCCCTTACCTGAAGGCCAAAACCCATGCCGAGGTGCTCATGCATCCCGGTGATGTGCAACTCGGGTATCCGAAGGACGCGATCCGCTTTTCGGACGGCATGCCCAAAGTCGACCGCACCATAGTGGACGGCGAAGTCCTCACGCTGGACGGGATGGCATTCAAAGTCATTCACACGCCGGGGCACAGTCCGGGGGGCATCTGCCTCTACAGCATGAAGGGCGGCAAACCGCTCCTCTTCAGCGGCGACACGCTGTTGGTGAAAGGGGTTGGTCGCTGGAACTTCCGGGACGGCTCCGGCAATATGAAACAGCTCTTTAAAAGCATCACCGAAAAACTCTTTGTCCTGCCCGCGGACACGCGCGTCCTGCCCACGCACGATATCTACGAGGGACCATCCAACCGCACCGTCCCCTATTCCGTCTCGACCATTGGTGAAGAAAAAGCCTACTGGGGCACCTACTTCACCGACAATGCGGAAGCGCCGACGCAGTAGCGCACGCTGAAGTTTAGCCCTTTTGACACCGGTTATTTATCAGGAACGCGGATCGGTTGGCGTTTTCACCTCGGCGCGCGAGGGCGGAGTCATGAGCAATGTCGAATGGTCTCCCGAGCCAGTATCTGTCCAGGCAATAACGATGCCGCTAACAACCGAGATCGACATCACCCGAATCATGGCGTGCAGGATAAGGATGACCGGACGACGGTCGTTTTTGTCACGGTGGCTACCGTCCATCGTCTCCCCTGGCTGGCTACTGAGGAATACCATCAGCTCCTGCACTAGACATGGCTGGCGGCGACGCATTGGTTGGTCAGTCCATATCTGATGATGCCTGATCATCTCCATTTCTTTGCTGCCCGTGGCATGCTGGATTACTCGTTGGAATCCTGGATGACATATTGGAAACGCGAGTTTTCTCAGGCGCTCTACCGCCAACGGCGGTTGCAACCAGATCACTGGGATACCCGTATCCGCAACGGCGCGGATTTGACCGAGAAATGGAATTATGTGCAAGCAAATCCGGTACGCAAAGGGTTCTGTGCCGCGTCGGAAGATTGGCCATATCGTGGAACGGTCCATGAGTGGATGTATATGGGGCCATAGAGACGCCTACACTCGCTGCGCGAGAGGCACGGTGGGTGGCTCGCGGGGACCATTCGACGGGCTCATGACTCCGCGCTCGCCCTCCCGCTTATTGCGATACGCTTGCCGTGCCTAACGGGAGGGCGAGCGCGGAGTCATGAGCCCGTCGAATGGTCCCCACGAGCCAAAAACGTAGCGCCAATAGCCGGTGCGTCTGGATTTCACCCGGGATGTGCTGCGACATACCCGTTCCATTTTATGTCATCACCCCCCAGCGTGCAGGACATCAAGTGGCCGTTTCTTCTTAAGCGTCCATTTATTCCACCTGGGTAGCCAGGTGCTTAAGAAATGCCAGCGTGCCCGATGGACGACTCTATGCGTCCGCCGGCAGAGCAGCGCATTTCTCACTTCTCACTCGCCCCACCGCCGTCTACCATGAAATATACTTCGTTTGATCTGCCGGCCTCAGTTGCTGTGGCGGATTGGGTGAAGGTCAGGGTAATTCGGTAACTTCCCGGGTGCGTCAGGTCGAAGAGCGCGGCCAGATCGAAATTCGCTGCGGGATACTCGTCCAGCGGGCTCAATGTTTTTGCTGGAGTCATGACCGGCAATACCGGGAGAGTTACCACAGGGATGTTTACTTGCTTGTGCGGGAACAACTCGCGCCATTTTTGCGGTGTGCCGCCGAAACCTGGGGATGCCGGATCAGCGGTGAAAAAGAGATGCGGGGTGTAGGTGAGATGCGGCAGGGGCATGGCAGGCGTATTGGAGACGAGTGGCGCCATTTGATCAATCCCGCGGCGATTACGCAGCGTGAGGGTGACGATGAGTGGTTTGCCCGCTGCGTAGGGTCGAATTTCCGGCAATCGTAACTGACAATCCAAGCCATTTGTCAGATTGCCCCATTGCCAAGGCGCACCGGTGGTAAAGTTGATTTCTTCCGCCGCGACGCGCGCCAGGCCATGCTTACCGAGTACGCCGTAGAACCGCTGCCACTTACCATTGACCAGCACTTCTTCTGCCTGCCATACCGTGACTTGCTGATCGTAGCTGAGGTGTTCTTCGCTTTTTCTCGTTTTCGGATCCCAGCTCTGGGTTACGCGCGGGTAGGCTTTCAACGTGGTCCAATTCGCCGCCAGCGGCAAGGCCGGCATCGACGCCACACGCGCCTGCGCGTTCGCGGGCAGCGCGAAGATGGCGGCGCCCGTATTTACCTCGAATGCTGTCGCCGGACGCGTGCGGCGGGGAAAGCTCATGCGCCCGTGCAACTCCCGGAATGATCCGTTGTAGTACGGATCTGATGACCAGGGATCAGCGCCGTATGGCCCGACATATGAACGCAAAGCGGCATCATACGCATAGCGTTCGCCGTACTTCCGCAATTGGACAATCTGAGCGGCAATCGCCGCATCGCGCTCCGTTTGCGACCAGTACGGCTGAAAATCAGGCATCCCTTCCACCTTGCCAAGTTGCGTGGCATAATAATCACAGAGCCGGACCGGCGATGCGGTGCCCGCCGCGGATACTTGCGAATCTCCAGCCGGGATACTGTCGCTCATGCTTCCTCCGTTGTTGGCCATCTCGATCTGGTACGTTTTTCCCACTTTCGAGGTAGAAACTGAGCCGACATGGTGGGTATCCGCCAGCGCGCGCAGCAGATGCGTCCGGTACGCCGTCACGCCTAGTAAGGGTGAATCGATCACTTTACAGGACGCAAACAGGTCGTTTGCTTTAACGGACAATCCTCCCCATGGTCGTTGCGGATTGCCAAACAACTCCTTCGCCCCAGCCGCCAGCGCCGGATCGTGCGGGAAGCGCCAGAACGGTTCCAGCGCGAGGCTCGGGATATCATCCACCAGACCAAATTTACTACTGTTGACCCAGGCCAGATAATCAGGGATGGCCTGGGGATCCTTTCCGCGCATGCGTGCCAGCGTCAGTTGCGCGATAGAGGTGCACATCATACCGGAAGCGCCGCTGGCAATATGCCCATATACCTCGCAGAGTGCGCCGCATTTCGGGATCAACACGCGCAACGTAGGCAGAGCAGCTGCTACATCCCAGTCAGCGAATTGCAGCGCCATGGTGCAGATGTTTTGCTGGTGAAACAGGTCATTGCTGTTGCCCTGGTGCTCTGCCCCCAGCTGGGCGATTCGCTTTGCGAAAAGCTCGGAGACGCTGGGATTCGTTTTTGCACGCAATACCTCGCCGCGTTTTGCTATAGCCTGCCCGGTGGGGCTGGGGGTGGTTGTCGTCATCTGTCGCCATCCGCTGCCGGGTACATCGGATATATTCGACGGCTGCACGATTTTGCCGGCAGCGGCAAACCACTGTTCTGACGTAGCCGTGTCATCCTGGAGCGTGCGATACCAGCGTTCCTCCATACTGAAACTTTTATTCTTCTCCCAAAAGGCACGAATATGCGCGGCGACTTGCTGTGGGGTGTCCTGATGACGATAGTTCGGGGCAAATTCATCCGTCTGTAGAATGCCGGCCAGCGCCACGTATGCTGCTTCACGCACGGGGAGCAGGCTACGTCCGGTATGAAAACTGCGTCCGAAGCTCACCGAGCGGGTGAGGCGCGTGTCGGATTCCAGGCAGGTTAGCAAAGGCTCGACGGCGGCGCCGCCTTCCGTAATCAACCCCTGTACGATGGGATCGTCAGACATCGTCACGCCGCCCGGTTGCCCATCCTGCCGTGCGGATTCTTCCTCCAATGCCTGAATTAACTCGGCGATCCGCCGCTGTGCCTCCGGTTCGGCGGTAATCGCCGCAAGCGAAAACGGCGCGGTATGCCCTTCTTTAGCGCGTCGTTCCTGATCCACGAGCAGTGCGGGGAGGGGTTGCAGGAATGTCAAGTATGGAGCATCGGGTATGAGATGACCCTGTGCATCCTCAATGTACGGGTGCTCAAAATGACGCCGTGCAGCTTCTGCCTCGATCGTCGTACGTATGGGAACCAGGGCGCGCGCGCTGAGCAGCGCCAGTCGATCGTCCCCGCGCATATGCGCGCACACCGCGCGGTCGAAGAGCGACCAGGCCCAGTCGGATGCCAACTGCAAGTAGGGATCCTTCCGTGTTGCGTTATTATTATTCACATTTTTCGGGGTGTTCGCCATCACGGCGGTCCAATAGCGTTGTGCCAATGCCACTTCGCCGGTGCGTAATAGCAGGCACGCTTTCAACGGGGTCACCGTCGTTTCTGAAAGGCTCTGTGCCTCCGACATTGTGTTACCCAGGCGGTAAAATGGGAAACCCGGGTGTATGCGGGTATATTCGGCGCGCGCCTTGTCTTCGACCTTGAGCAGCGCGAGGATATCGGCGTTCACCTCCGCCGGCGCCCCCACGGAGACCACCGGATAGACCAGGCCATTCCAGCCGACGGCAAAGCGTGCCGTGGTTCCCGGCGTTGCCGGCAGCACCCAACCATGCACGGTAACCACGCCATTATCGCCATTCCAGCAACCACCTGTGCCGATCTCGATGGTTCGATATGCACACCCACGCGGATCAGCCATCCCCTGCGTGAAGAGCATTTGCGTCGCGGAGACAAAGGCCGTCGGAAGCTTTTTAGCCGGCGGGGTCCACGCCGCCGGCTGCTTCGGCGGCGCCGGCAACGCCTCGCCGGCGAAATGCGGAGATTCACGCAATGTCTCCTGCGCCGGTGCAACCTTCATCTTCATGAAAGGCGCGAGCAGCACGGCGCCGAGTAATCCGATTGTTATAACGATCAGCCAGAACCTTTTCATCTACATCGCCTCCGTATGATGACCAGCAATCCTTTTTCCGATGGGAAGAATTCCTACCCCGCATTATTCATAACATTTCGAATAAAGCCACAGTTAGCCCGGCAGTCAATTCGTTCATGAATAATCCGAGCTACCAGCGATACAACATCGCCTCTCCTCCCAATCCCATATATTGGTACTTCAATATCACCGACCGCCCGTCAGGAGAGAGAATCCATTTGTTGCATTCTTCGCCGAATACCCGTTGGTCGTCGCGGTCTTCGGAAGGTTCGCTCTTATCCAAAGCGTAACGCAGAGCCGCGCGGAGGACGCCGGAGCGTTCGTAGAGCCAGATAGCGTCACTTCCGTCCCCCAAACCCCGAATTTCGTTCGGCGCATCTTTAACCCCATCTTTGCCGTGCAGTAACACAAAACGCCCATCCAGGGAGGAGACGCTTCACCCAAGCCGGGCTTACTCGTGAACGACCAGTGCGACCTGGTGGAAAGGGAGAACACCTCGTGATAGTTCGCGCGGTGCGAGAAGACTATCTTGTCGGTTGGCCAGACTTTCGCCATATATCCAAGGCCATACATGTAAAAACCATCATCCTCGGAGAGCGCACATCGTGGCGTTGGCGGAAATTTTCGTCCGGCCGGTGTATAGACGGCGCCATCGGGCGCCAACAGGTAGTTGCCGGGACATTGCACGCACTTGTAATGGTTTACCCGTGCGATACGGGTGCATCGGATATGGCCGGCGTTCACCTGGACCGCATAGACGATTTCCCGCACCGAATCGACAACAAATACACTTCCGGGAAGGAGGGTCGCTTGTCCAGGTAGTTTGGACCTGGCGATGACGCGGCGACCATTCGATACCAGGAGATATCCTGGTGGCGCCTTCTCACCATCATAGAAGTACGCAAAGAAGATACGGCCACCATTGCCGATTGACAACTGATAGTACCCTGGCTTCAGCGGCTTCTCCGGCGAGGCCAGCACGACGCTATTGCCATCCGCTTTGCCGTTATGCCAGCGCCGTATGCGCACGCCATGCGTCTCCACCGTCGAAGCGGCGAAGTAGCGCCCGTCGTCGGAGAGTGCAAAAGACGGGTTATCGACAGCACTCCAGGCACTATCAGGTTGGCCCCATCCTCCTGGAGTGTCAACAGTGATCCGCCAAAGGCGATGACCGTCTTGCCAGTCATGCAGGAGATAGTCATTTCCTTCCCTGGTCAGAAATCCCGCCCGGGCCGGCAACAGATCCATGCCTTCGCCATCCATCGAGAAAGTAGCAACATACTTCAGGTACTTGACCTTCGCCGGCAGATTTGTTATCGGATATCCTTCGACACAAAATGGTTGGGCATTCATTAAGGCTGTGGAACGAAGCGAAACAGTTACCGGAAGTGTCCGGTGGATGCGCGGGACGAACGAAGCACCAGCCTACGACTCCTGCCAGGATGATTCCGGTACTGATGAGCAAAGGTCCGGAGCACAATAGTGTCAGTAAGCGCTTCTTGCGGATATTCCACCTTCATATCTTCTGGGCACAACAGCAAATCTGGGTAGGCAGTTGACTGAACCATAAATACTGGGCCCAATGGTTAGCGCTTTCCCATGTCAGATGCGGGGCGATTCCCCTACCCTGCATTATTCATAACATTTCGAATAATGCCTCAGTCAGCCCGGCAGTCAATTCGTTCATGAATAATCCGGGCTACGGATACGTCAGCTTGACCACTCCTCCGCGTTCGGTGACCGTTGCATCGGTTTCCACCGGTCCCCTGGTGGTTTCTACCTGCAGGTGATAGGCGCCGGTGGGGAGTGCCGTCAACTGTGCGCAGCATTTGCCCAGCAGGCTCGGGGTTTGGAAGCGCACGTTGGTGTAGACCACGCGCAATCCGGCACGATTGTCTTTGCCGGTAAGTGTCAGCCGGCCGGTGGGCTGCGCCTGGGGGTCCGGCGGAAAATAGATCGCCAACGAGGGACCTCGATCATAGCGGAGCATCTCCCCCATTTGGCCACGCTGCACGCCCAGTTCCGGCGCGAAGGGTACCTGGCGTCCCCCACCGCCGAAGGTATCGACAATCCAGAGCTGGCCGGGTCCGGTCAGCGTGTCGAAGGTGCAGACACTGCCGCGTTCCAGGGGCAGGCGAACCGGCATACCTTGCGCCGGCACCCACCAGACCATCTCCGCGCGGTTCTCGCTATAGGTAACCTCAGTAAGACCGCAGCGCCCGACGGTCTGCAACGTGACAGGGGGCAGACCGTCCGCCGGCACACGCAGGCACCAGCCGCCCCAGTTGGCCGTGTTCTGCTGCGTAATCAGACATATGCCGGGCTCGAGTCCGGGAATGCTGAACCCGCCGGCGTCGTCGGTGGTGAAATACAGGGTGCACTCCTCGTTCCCGGCGCCCTGCGTCAGCGAGAAGCTCCCCTTCGCCAACGGCGTACCGTCGGCCCCTTTAATGACGCCGCGCAATGTCAATCCCGGCGTCCACGCCGGCAGTGCCACATCCTTCTGTCCGGCAGGCGGCAACGGGGCATGGTCAATCATACCGACCCCCAACCAGGTGCAGGATACGGCAGTCGCCTTGAGATTGACGGAGATATTGTATATACCGTTTTCCTGGCGCAAGCGCCCCTGGGGGATACGCTGCAGTGGGTCGGCGGGCTCATTGGTCCGCAGCAGCGCAAAGGTGCCATACTGCTGAATCGCGTGATCGACGCCCGGCCATTTGATGGCGTACTGGCGTGCGGTATCAAGGGTGGCGACACGCGGCGCCGTGGTGACCGGTATCTCCGCGGGCCCATCCGGGGGAATCGTTACCGAGGCGAGGCGTTCCGTTCCAAATTCCAGCGTGTAGCTGCCGGGCCAGGCAGTGACACGCTGGCGCGCCGCACCATCGGGATAAGTGACCAGCATCTCGGACAGCGGGCGTTCGAAATTGCCGGCGCGGTCGCCTCCACCGGGCAATAGGGGAGTGAGTGCCGGCTGGCGATAATAGTCGGAATAGGGTTGGTAGGGTTTTCCCTGGGCGTCCTGTAGGCGCAGGTAGACGGTGCGCAGTGAAAACGACTGGGCGGGTCCACCGGTCAGGAAATTCGTACACGTCAGCCGGTCCGGGCTTGGACGATACCAGCAGGCGGCCAATAGATCCGCGGGGCCATACAGTGCACTCTGGGGTGTGCTGGCATCCAACTGCACTTTGCGCACGAGCAGCGGCGCCACGCGCGAAACGTAACTCACCTCGGTGCCGCCCGCCGCGGTGAGGAGCGGTTTGGGCAACTGTACCGCCAGCGTTTTGCCGGCATCCGTCGCGGCGACGGGTATGTCCAGCCCACTGGTTTCATCATAGAGATCACCGGCCAGGCGCAGCGTGCCCGGCGCGGGGACGGCCACCACCAGGTTGCCGGCGGTATCACGCGTGACACGCAGCATGGCGCTTTCCTGCTGTGCCTGCTGCATGAAGCAGGGGGGCAGGGTCTCAAAGCGCCCCGGCAGCACGCGCAAACCTTGCAATCCGGCGACCGGCGCGCCGGCGACATCGGTGAGTTTCAGGGTGACATTGGCTCCATTACCCCAGTCCAGCGGCCAGTCGTCGATCACCTCATCGGTATACGGCGCATAAACATCCCGCAGTACCGCAATGCGTGGCGGGGTGCTCAAGGCCCACGCCACCATACTGAATCGCGTACCACCCACCAGGTGGAACTGGTTGTAATTGGACCGGATATCGCGGTCCGGCTGCGTGGCGGCATGACTCAGCACAATGCCGTTGGAACCCGGCGGGTCAACCATCCAATAGAGGGGTTGTACCGGACCGGGCACCGGCGGCAGCGTGAAGGCGATACAATACTCCTTGGGTTGCGGCGTCGGCGGGGGCAGCGGTGCGGTCACATTGACGGCGCCCACCGGCAGCACGCCCGCCGGCACCTGGCTACCCCACACGATGACCGGCACGGGGGGCAAGTCTTTCCAGACCACCACACCCTTTGCATTGGCCCGCGCCCGCACGATTACGGATTTGCGTTTCCAGGCATAGCTCGCATATAGATCCGCATTGGGGACCGGCTTACCATCCGTGCCGAACACGACCTGCGTCGTTTCCCCGGCTGCGCCGCCCAACGTCAGCGTCACCTGATTCTTCTCCCAGTCGTCGGTAACGGCGGTGAGCGTCAGCGTCTTCCCTTCGGCGGTGATGCGTACGTCACCCGCCGGCACGGATTTGCCGAAATGCCCCCGGGCATCGGTCGTCACCGTGTAGGTTTGCCCACCAGCAAGCAGTGTCACCGTGATATTCGGGCAGGGGGTACCATCAGCCAGCTTTACCACCCCCTGCACCATGGACAACTCCGCGGCCCACGCCATGGTGGCGACGCCCAGGAGGAGCAACATCAGAAAAACACGCGGCATCGTTAACTCCTTTTTACAACTCCACGAATCCGCCGGAGCCGGCCACCGTTGTCATGCCCGTCTTCGGTCCGGTATCCGTCTCCACCGTCACCTGGTAGACGCCGGGAGGCACGGCATCGATTTGGGTCACCGTGCGGTTGAGCCAGGTCGCGGGTTGCCAGACCGGCTGCGTGATGATGACGCGAAGACCCTGGCGCGCACCCTGGCCGGTCAAGGTCACGGCGCCGGGCAGTCCATGCGCGGGGGCTAGCGGCAGCGAAATGCCCAGCGTAGCGGTGGACAGCGCGTTGCCGCCCGAGAGATTCGTCATCCCCGGTGAATACGGCTGGCACTGCCCGGCGCCGGTCTGGGTGTCGATCGTCCAGAACATCCCGGGCACTGCCGGCGCGTTGTGCAGCCGCGCATATTGCCCAAACACCGGCACGGGGAGTGCCGTGCCCTGCTCGGGCACCCACCAGACCTGACACATGCCCGCGGAACTGTATTCCAGGAAGACGGACAGCGGTCGCGCCACCGCCTGCAGGGTGAGATTCGTCAGGCCAGCGGCGGGGACCATGACTACCCAACTTGCCGGGTCGCCACGACGTCCATCGCCCGCGGTAATGAATCCCGGTCCGCACGGTACCTGCGTGGCAGTAAAGGCGCCGGTGGCGTCCGTGGTGGTGGCCACGGTGCGCCGCGGTTGCGGATCCTTCTCGACATCGCCCATCACGCGCCGCCCTTGCCGGGTCCCCACGATTACGGGCACATTGGCCAGCGGAGCGCCATCCACACCCAGCACACGTCCGGAGAGAGTGCCGGTGGGCGGTGGATCGTCATCGATGGGCGTCGACGGTTGCGGGAATGCGGTGGGTGGCTCATCAAAGGTAAAATCCACCGGACCGCGCTCCGAGATCGAGAGGGGTATCCAATAACGGATACGCGTGGTACGCCCGTACATCCCTTCGTCGGCGCGTTGCAGCAGGTAGGATCCGGTATACCCCTCAATCTCCCAGGGCATGGTGCGCGGGCTGCGCAGACTCGTGGCTTCCGGCAAGGAGCGGAGATAGAGCAGTTCACGGTTATTGAAATCCTGCGTACCTTCCCGCGTGGCGACCAGCGGTGGTCGCAGCGTGAAACGCGGGCCAAAGACCTCCATGGGTGTCGCTTTCGCCCCATTCACGGTCAGGCGGAAGGTGCGCCGTGTGAGAGTGGAGGTGGTGCCCCTGGACCAGACGGTGAGCTGCGAGGCGGAGGGATGATACCAGACCGCCAGCAACGCATCCGCCGGCCCATACAGTGGCATGCGTCCCTGGTAGGCGGGCGCCTGCAAGAGGTGCGGGTTGAACGGCGCCGCTCGGGTGAACCACCCCACCTCGGCGCCAGCGGGCACCGTCAGCAGCGGCTCAGGCAACGTGATATTCATGTCGGCGAGTCCCGGCTGCATATTCATGATGAGACCGGGCACCGGCGGCACGGAGGTATCAAACAGATCAAGGCACAAGCGCACCGTGCCGGGTAACGGCGTCACCACGGTGAAGTGGCCATCGGGATACAGATAGAGCGGACTGAACGTCGTTTGCAGATTCTCGCGCATCGCCTGATTGATCCACGCCTCGTCCAGGGTCTCCAATGCCAGCGGTCGAGCCGTCAACCGGCAAACACCCGTCAGCGGAGCGCCGTTTTTGAGCAACAACCGGCCGTTGCGGGTGATGCCCGGGTGCAAGGTCAGGCGCAGCAGCATGCTGGTGACGCCGGCGGGTGGATAGGCCAGGTAGATATCCTTCAACACCAGACCGCCCATCGGGTCCAGTGTGACCGCGGAAAGGGTGGCGGGGGCGCCGGCGGTCAACCGTGCGGTGTCCCCATACGTGAGCTGAACGCGAGTGACCTCCGCGCCCTGCCGTATATAGGCATAGCCGGATTTCGCGGGAGCGCCGGTGAGCTGCAACCGGTAGGCAACTTTTGCCGTCGGTATGGGCGCCGGCAGCGGTGCGGTGACCAGGGTGGCGTCCAGGGGCAGCACACCGGCCGGCACACCGGCGCCCCACACGATAGCCGGCACGGCGGGGACATTCTTCCAGGCCACCACCCCAGTGGCGTCTGCCGTGCCACTCATTATCTCCATGGCGCCATTCTGGCAATAACTCATTTGCACCGTGGCGTGCGCAGCTGGCTTGCCGTCGGCCGTGAACACGGTTTGCGTCACATCGCGCGTCACCACCGCTTGTGACATCGCGCACCCGGTCATCACGCAGACGAGAAGTCCCATCAGGAATCGGCGCATCGTACCACTCCTTTTCGTACGAGAATTAGGGCTGTGCGCGCAAGGCGTCGCGCAAATAGGTGCAGCTCCAGGGGATAGTGCGATTGAGCGGCGGCAACTCGATCTCCATGAGTCGCTGCCAGAGCGGGTCCTGCGCCAGGCCGCAGGCCGGGCCGGTCGCCAGGAAGAGCAGACGTGCAAAAGTCTCCCGCTCATTGGCAAAGGATGGTTCTAACACCAGCAAAGCCGGCAATGAGAGCGCGCTGAGATCGCGGAACATATTCCCCCGACCACTGCTGGGCTGCGCGCGGTATTCCGCGAAGCGCGCGGCGATAGCCGCACTGAGGGCTTGTTGCAGCGGTGCGGTCTTCTCTACCGGGACGCTGCCGGCAATCGCGATCAGCGCCTGGTATTGGTCCGCCGGGGGGACGGATTTTACCAGCGCCAACGCCGCGGGTAGATCCGTTTTCGCCACCACCGGCGTCAAGGCAGTGATGATGCCCGCCTTACTTCGGAGATCGAGCACTTGCTCGAGCATCCCCTGTGCCAGCTTGGGATCACGCGCCGCCAGCTTTTTTGCCACGCCGGCGGTGCACGACGAGCGCTGGCGGTCGTCCGGGATCGTCGCCAACAGGCGCAAGGCGTGCGGGGTGTCGGTATCGACGATGCCATAGACGATGGCGGACAGGGCGTTGGAGTAGTTCATCTGGAAATCAGGGGTGTTCAGTTTCTCTGCTAGCGCCAGCGCTTCGTCGACCTGGCCGGTCTTCGCCAGTTCACGCACCACGGCCACCGATGCCGCGCCGAAGACCGTACCGTTGCCCGGGTAATCCTGCTGGTCCTTATCAAACTCCATGGCGGCGACTTCACTCTTCTGCAGCCAGGCAGGGGCGTCAGGGTTTTTCAGGTCACGCAGGAGAAGGTAGACATACCAGGAATCATGGAAGGCCGAGGATTTCGTTTGGCCAATATGCGCCATCATCTGTTTCACCGTCCGCAACGCTTTCGCCGACATGCCGGTGCGCTGGTACCAGCGGGCCAGCCGGTTCATTTCCGCGCCCGGGGTGTCAATGCGTTGCGTGGGTTTGAACTGCGCGACGGCGTCTATTAAATTTGCTTCGATCTGTTCCGTGGCCGCCGGTGGCGCAGCGCCTTGCTGCATGGTGAAGATGGCGTCCAGGGTGTCCGCTTTGACATCCGGCCGCGTGATGCCGTTGCACAAATTTAATGCGGCGGCCAGATCGATGGGGGCCAGCGCATACGCGGCGTAAGAGGACGAACGATCCGGTTCATTGCTATTGAACAACCTACGGCCCTGGCGGTTACGAAACTGTTCCAGCAGGAGTTGATAATAGATCGGGGAGACGCGCTGCCATTCGGCGAAGTGCCACCCCTGGCAGGATAAATCGTTGCTGTCATACCGCATGCATTCCAGCGCCAGCGCCGAGGGAGCATGCCGGGCTTCCAGTTCCGCCATTAACGAATCAGGAATGTCGTATTTCCGCGTGAAGATCACCGCTTCATGGGTTGCACGAATGGGATCGAGTAGCGCCTCGCGGGAGAGCAGTCCCTGGTCATTGCGCGGGCGGTTATGAAAATCGGTGAAAAAGTGGTTACTCCAGTCGGCCGCCGGGGTGCGTTGCGCTTCGTTCGCGGAGGCCGCTACCACCGGCAGCAGGAAGATGGCCTGCTCAGGATCATGATCCAGTGCGGCAGTGAGTTGTGTGGTGACGCGGGCCCACAGGTCGGGCGGGATGCTCGTGCCGGCGGCACGCCCCAGCAAGACCTGCGCCGCCAGTGCATAGGCGCGTCCCTTTGCCGTGTTATCCGCCGCCGCTTCCACCTGTTGAACGCGGGCCAGCACGTCCGCGGGCTGGCGTGCCGCCGTCAACCCGGTCCACCCATGCCAGGCTATCCCGGGCGCCTGGTCGGGGAGAAAACGCGCCTCCAGTTGCACCGCGCAACCGGCTAGCGTGAAGCGCATCGTTTCGTTGGTTTTATATTTGGTGGCAATACTGAGCGCCAACGGTCCGCGTGGGAAGGTGGCGGCAGTGGTTTTCAATTCCAGCGGCTCGCCGTTGAGGTAGGCATTGCAATGCGGCGGATTGGGCACGTTCACCAGACGCACCCAGGCGATTTTTCCCCCACCATTGTTTTGATATCCGCCGCCTTCATAGGCGGCGCGCGTGATGCCAATTTCCGCGCGGTCCTGTTGGGGATCGACCTCGCAATTCAAATAGCCGCCCGCGCTGTTGGGTTGTCCCAAGGTGATGGTATAGGGGAGAAAGGCGAGATCGGATTCCTGGGTCAGCCACAAATCCAGCGTCCATGCGCCATCCGGCAGCAACTCATCGCGCTTGATCGCGTAAGTGCCGGTGCTGCCGTCCGGGATGGTCAACACCCAGCGATTTCCCTGGGCTAGCCATCCGCCTCCGGCATTGACCTCCGTCGCTTGCGCGCGCCAGACGCCGGTCACACCCAACGCGCCTTCATCCGGCGCCGGCAACGTCCCATCCGCCCACGCGGCGACCATCCAGGCGAACAACGCCAAACACCCCAGCCAACGCATCATCTACCTCCTGGTACAAACCAAAGCATCATTCATGAACATATGAATAATGCGAGTTAGGTGAGCAAATGGATCCGACCAGATCCGATCCAAGGATTCTATCTGATAGCGCTGATCTCCTTTATGAACGTGAGGACATCTATCGGTACAGCGTGTAACAGTTCAGTCTTGTCAGTATTTCTTTTCTCCCCCCAAATTTACCAAGGACTTTTCGTGAGTGTTGCCGAATAAGTCGATATGAGTCCTGAAGCGTCGCTCTCGCATGACGAATCAGTGGCCATGGTGCTCGCCTTGCAGGCGGAGTTCGCTGCAACGCGGGAGGAGATTGTGGCACTACTGGACGAACTGGGGAAGAAAGGTGGTTCTCCACCTTGGGTGGGTAATATGGGGTCAGACGCTGTGACATTCGGTTCGATTTTGTCCGTCCCATCTCGCGATTGAGCGGTTTACCGACCAGCGCTTCAGTATAAGCAATAAACGCTTCATTGCCGAGTGGACGGCCGCGACGTGTACGACGGCACATGCGATCCACCTCTTCCGCGGTATCCTCGAGCGCCAGATACTCGTCCCAGTGCGCCAGCGCATCGGATGGCTGTTGGCGGTAATTATCGCGCTGGATAATGTACTACAAAATGTCCAGAAAGATATTGCGCAGTCGTCTTAGCAAAACGAAAGCCTGCCAGATACACCGTAGACTGTCAATAAACAATGTCTGACTCTATTTAATCCGTCCCCTAATCCGTCTCGACCATTGGCGAAGAGTATGCCTACTGGGGCACTTACTTTACCAACAACGCGGAGGCGCCGGCGCAGTAGCCCGCTTTTTTCGCTAAGCGAATAAAAGCTACAGTTAGCGATACATGGCATGGCAACAGGAGGCGATTGTAAGGCGGATTGTCAGTATTGAGGCTCTATCCATAGACCAAGGCTATTTTTAAGATTCCGATGAGATGAAGCCTTCGAGCACATACAGGAAGACGTAACGACCGATTACCCCCATCCATTTCCGTTCGTTGGAGGAATCTATTTGCAAATATTTTAACTTTGCAGGTGTCGCATACCAGGCCAGCGGTGTCCCGGCGAGTTTGACGACCCCATCTTTGCCGTCAAACGAGGCGGAGAAGCGAGACTGAGTGAGCGCGCTAGCCAACGGCGGACGGTTCCAGTCCGTCCACGGTTTGTTGTCGAAGTTATTGCAGATACCTTCTGGTGTGACATCCCACAACAACTCCTCTTCTTCGTCATCAGCGTAACCGATATCCACGCTGGCGATGCTTTGCAGACGGGTGTCATCATTGGAAAAAGTTACATGGATTACCGGTCCGCTATGCGCCGTCCCGTCATATGTCACCATTAGACCTGTTGTGGTATCCCAGCACGCTACCTCCCCAGATGATGAACCGGTTACCAACAATTTACCGTTCCGTGAGATAGCGATATCTTTAACTTGCGCTTCATGTCCTTTCAAAAGCCGTGCCGCCAACGCAGGTACATTACGCCACAGGTACACCGTGCCATCTTCCGCCCCAGAGGCCAGCGTCTGGCCATCCGGCGAAAATGTCAGTGCATTGAGTCGAATACCATGCCCCAGAGTGATGATTTCACCTTTATATTGAAGTGTGCCAAGTGCCCACCGACGGATGACACCGCAGCTTGAACCATAAGCTAACTGGTCTATGTCACGTGATACGGCCAGACAAGTCGGTAAGTCTTCATATCTATATGAATCTACCCGATGACCATCGCGCAAATACCGATGCCCAGAACCGTCCCAGAAGCTGACATATATATCATTATCATGATAATAACGGGCCCTATAGACGGGGCTAGATAACTCCAAAACAAAACGCTTCCGCCGCTCCTGCCAGTTCCAGACACAAACTGTCTTATCGTCGGCTCCACTCACAATACTGTTACCATCATCCGAAAAGGCCACACTGTTTATTGGTAACGTATGGCCGTTCAGACGAGCAATTTCCTTTCCTGAGGCTACATCCCAAACAAAAATAAGGTGATCATCCGCTCCACTTACCAACAATGTACCATCCGGTGAAAAAGCTAAGACATTGACTCGTTTCGTATGACTGCTTAACCGCACCAGACTGCCTTCGGAGTATAAGATAATGTGCCCGTCGCAGTCACCTAAGGCGATACTGTTCCTACTCGGTGCAACAGCCAAGCTGCTTAACGAAATGGCGCCGGGCACGATCCGCGCCTCCTCCCGACCAGTTGCCGTTTCGCTAACCAGCACCGTACCGTCTGTTGTCATACTAGCTTTATAGGCGCCAAAATCAAAGAATACCGTCCCGCGCATCCACACTATGCACCCGCGAAGATAGGTCAGTTCATTTCCCGTCGCTATGTCAAAAATACGTATTGTATCGCCATCCGTGCACACAGCTCGTCGAGTGCCATCCGGCGAAAAATATTCATTGAGGTTTGGCGCATCTTCACCTTGCCGCACCTTTATTTCCTTGCCGCTGTCTATATCCCAGCAGCTGTTTTTTGGTTGTCGCTTACCAGCATTGCCTGTATAACGGTGGACACCCCCGGTGAAGAGAAGCGTGTTGTCCGACGAGAAGCGCAACGAGCGGCCTAAATCCTTCGGTGCCGTCAGTATACCGACTTCCTGTCCGGTTCCGACGTCCCAAATACGCACACACCGATCCACGCCACTGGCAGCAAGGAGAGCGCCATCCGGCGAAAAAGCAACTGCGGTAATATCCCATGTTCCTGTGTGGAGATGCATCATTTGCGTCGAACCTATTGGCTCAGGAGCAGGACGCAGAGCTCGAATCCAGTAAAACCCGGGGGTCACCGTCGATTTACCCATCCGCCAGCCCTCCATCAAGACATGGAGCTTTAGTCCCGGTTTTTCCCATGGTGGCGGTTCTTTCCAGTCTTTCTCCGGCTTCTGATAATGCCCCGCAGCCTCGGGGCAATCATACCACCAACAGGTATTCCACAGACACTGAAAGAGCATTGTCGGATGCCGGTCGATGAACTGAATGTCCCGGTGGATGGCTTCTTCGAGCAATTCCAACAAGCGCCGTTTCGGATGTTCAGCAGGCATTACTGCCACAGCATCAGATAAGTCCTGTGCAAGGTCGAAGATCATTGTTCTGTCTCCTCACTCACCGAGGAGGACTCCGCGAATTCCTGATCACGATAGTTCGGATTGGCTTCAGCTTTGGCTTCCAGGAATTGCCAGTCAGTCAACAAATCGGCGACTGCGTCCCAATAAGGGGAAGCGGTCTCATGCTTACCGGCGAGTTTGGCTACCTCTAGGCGATGAAATGGGAGTTCCACCACTTTCCGCACGTTCGCAAGTCGCGGTGAAGGCGGCAGGCGGCAGGCACGGGTTCGTTGGTCGTCCAGCGATTCGGCCCAATAGTCCAGCGTGAGAAAATAATCGGCAAGGTGCAGGTGCGCCTGCACCAATGCGTGCTCAGTAGCCAGATAGCGTCGACGCACAGCTTCTTTTATCTGGCGATGGTAGAAATCCATCACAACGGTCCCGTCGGCACGACGGAGCGTCATATAAGGTGAAATATCAGCGAATAGACGTGACCAGATCACCACTGGAAGACTTTTGAGACGCTCCACCGTAGGTTTCTCTCGTTCAGTAGGGGATTGCTCGTAAAAATACGCCATGACATCGGCATCGGCAGATAATACATCGAGCAACTCGTCTTCGGTCAAGCCATTTTTGCTGGCAGCAAGATAGCTCAATGCGCTTTTGACAAGATGGTGGCCATGATATCGGGGCAACTCCAAGCGCGAAAAAAGATTGTCTAATATGTCTTCCACCGTATTACTGAGGCTGGGGATATTCACGACACTGAATAACAACCCCTCCCAGGATTTTAAGTTACGCGCTTCCTCAAAGGCCAGTTTGAGATAGAGTGGAAGGGGGCACGCTTTAAATTTGTTTAGCAGGTCAGCACGTTGTTCCGGTTGGAGCAGGCGATGCGCATCGGTGAGCCAGACATCAAGCAATTTAGACCCGTCTTCCATATCCAATGCACCGACCTGAACTAGCTGGCCCGGCCAAATCCGACGGGCATTGATAAAACTGTCTTCAGAACGATTTATCGGTTCCGTATCCGTATTATCCGTCTCCAGCACAGAACACACGAGTTTGATATTCTGCCCCAGTTCGCGCGGTAACCACTTGAGCATATGGGCGTTATCTGTCTGATTAAGCTGGTCTAGCGCATCGAGAAAGAGCACCAATGGCTCATTCTTGCGCTTTCCCGGAGTCGATAACCGTGCGCGGAACGTGTTAACCAGGTCGTTCATGTCTACCGGCACCTCCCTGACACCCATTTGTCGGCATAGACTGGTAAGTAAGGAGCGAAGGTCGGAAGATGACGGTGTGGCGCCAATGAAACGAATAATGGCACCTTGTTCCTTCGGTATTTCTAACCAGGCTTTCGCCATCAATGCTGATTTGCCTGATCCAGCTTTTCCGTGGATAATCAGCGGTGTACAGTCATCTGACTCGAGGTAATCGTGAACGCGCTGGAGGACGTCCTGTCGTCCGATGAAGTGCTGACTGCGCTCTTCGCAGAAATCGCGGTGTGCCTCAATCTCCCGATCCATTTCCGCTTGTCGCCGAAAATCGGCCACTTCATGCGCGATAACCCCTTCGAGATCGTGCAAGACATCAGCACAGAATTGGTTCAGGTTCCATGCAGGATGGTCCCCTTGCCAGGTGGCTACATAAGAATGCCCATGTAAAGTTCCGAGTTGCTGCTTAAGATTCTTAAGTCGGTTATATGCTTCCTGGTCGACCATGTCATTCCGAATATCCCGATATTGCCCGGCGCTACTATCTTCAGGTAGTTTCGAAATCTCTCGAAAATAGCAGAAGACATGGGCTTGTGTATTCTCTGTCTGCAACACACCATGGCGAATTTCTTGGTGAGTGGCTGAGTCGAAGTATTTCTGCCGTTCTGGTGCATCCTCCGCAAGGGTTTTCTCGACAGCATGCACGAAGATAGAGCGGAGCGTGTCTTCCTCCCGTGTCCAACAATTCGCGTTGACGAACTCACCGGTCCGGGGCAACAAGCAATACTCAGGTGACACCGCGTTGTCATCTCGCCGATACCATTGGTTAATGTGTTGCCTTTCATCGTTGGTCATCTGTGCCAGCAAAGATTCAAACTCGCTGGCTTCGACCTGCGATGGCAGAGGTCGCCAACCATATCTATCGCCCAGCAGGATGAGGAAATTAGGACGCGGGGAGAGTTGCTGGCACCGATGCAGTTCCTGCAGGCATATCTGCATTGCTTTTTGGTCAAACGCGGCCTCTTCCCCTACACCCCAACGCAAATCAATCGCCTGAAACCGTGCGCCGCGCTTTCGGCAATATTCTCGCAACAAAGGAAAGACGTGATACTGCAGCGCGTTGCGTTCAGTCTTCAAATCATTGAACGTCGAACTCACAAATACACGAAAGGTCAGGTCACGACGTACCATCTCAACTACCTTCCTTTTCACTAAAATATCATACAGAAAACTATAAAAGAAGTACACGCTTTTAGCGCGAACACAAAGTGATCTGCTGTTTTTCACCCATCGTTCACGAAGCCAGACTCTACAGCTCGCTTTCAGCACCAGCCAGTGCTTCCGAGGAAACCACATACGCCCCATGAGGTAGCTATGGCAATAGTATTCTCGGGCATAATGGGGGCATAATGGGGACAGGCACCGATTTCCTCCTTTTGCCGCTTCGCGGGGAGGAAATCAGAGCCAGTCCCCATTATGCCGCATGGAGTGGCCCGTTATTCCACCTGTCCTTTCCCCAGATATTGCGGCACGATGCGGCTTTCGGTGGGGATGTCGCCGATGATGGAGGTGTTTTTATTTGCCCAGTAGGCGCGCATGATGGTCTTGGCGCCTTGCGGATCACCGTAGAGGATGCCGAAGTCGAGGGGGTAGGCCATGCGCAGTTTGGGCGCGAAGCCGAGGGTTGCCAAGGGTACCGCGGCTTCCAGGGTATAGCCATCCGGGGTGGTTTTCACCGCGATGACGGCTGCGGTGAGTTGTACCACGCGTTCGTAGTCCTCTGTCTGCCCCGGTGAGGTGAAGCGTAACGGCGCGGCGGGGCCCCCATCGGCCACCTTCTGGTTGAGAATCACGATGGGTTTCCCCTGATAGGGGGCGAAGAGCAGGCGCAGGTCGCCTTTGCCGGCTTTACGCTGGGGGTCCGCCGCGGCATCGGTACACAGCAGCAGGTCGACCAGATCGCCGGTTTTGAACAGGTACGGCCAGTCCGCCCCATTGTTCACGAACGGGGAATCGTCCGCCACCCGGTAGGCGACGTAGAGATATTTGTCGTCATAGGCGGCGACCGCCTTACCGCCGCGGCCCGGGCCGGCATCGATCTTCGCGGCCAGACTGAAATCCCACTCGTCGAGATTGCCATCGACGACCACCGGTTTTGCGGGTCGTTTCAACGAAAACGTCGTGTTGACACCCCCGCCCGCCGCCTGGAACTCCGCCAGGGCCTTCGTCGCATGCTCCACGTCCCGCGGGGTGATGATCAGGGCGCCATGGAAGCGCTGCAGGCTGTCCAACCCGTGAATTTCCCAGATGCGCCCGTCGGAGTCGCCGCCCATCAGGTAGACCTTCCCGGTTTTCGGATGTTGCACCAGATAGCCGCCGAAACCCTCGGGGCAGAGCACCGTCTGGTCCAAAACGTGGCCGCGCCGGTTGTCGTGGCAGAATTCGCCGACGAAGAGGCCGTCTTCGTTGAGCAGGTTATAATCGCCGTAGTACCCGTTGACCCCCAGCACCTCGCCGGCCTTGTCCGCACCGGTTTCGGCAAAGCCGATTACCCGCGACACGCCGCGGATCTGCCCGGGCTTCGTCAGCGGGGCATTTAAGTCCATGCCAATGCCGGCCATGAAGCGCCAGAGCTTCGTACCGTCGGCGGTGTAGCAGGCGATGCCGTTCTGGCGCATGTCGTTGGTGTAGTAGCCGTCGTTCGTTTCCGGCGCATAGCAGCGCGTGCGCGAAGGGTTCCAGCGCACGGGCCAGTGCACCAGATGCGGGGTGAAAGCCGCGGCCACCTCCTGCGGCTGAAACCAGATCGGCAACCCGTGGCGCCACTCTTTGAGGCCCACGCGCTTGCCGCCCAGCTCAAAGGCCAGGTCGTCGCCCATATTCAGGCTTCGGCCCCCGATGCCTTCCTGGTTGCGCACCAGCGCCACCTCGTCGTCCTGCATGAAGCCGTCGCGATTGGTGTCGCTCCAGTAGCACTGATAGGCCCAGTTGTCCGCGCGCGTGTGGTCGGGCACCGGCCAATCGACGGCACTGGGCAACCAGGTCGCGGCGTAAATCGGCGCCGCGTGGTCATCCAGCATCTCCCACACGGAACTGCCGGCCAGCAGGAAGGTGCGCCCCTGCACGTGCCGGATGGACATGATCTCGCCCATCCACCCGCCGGTGAACGCCGGTTGCGGACCAAACCACCCCGGGCGCACAATGGTACAATCGATTTTCGCGGTGCGCTTGTCGTAATCGACAATCCAGCGCGTGTTGTGGATGTAGACGTATTCCGGCTTCTCCGGATCGGCGCTCAAGCCGACGGAGTAGGCGGACGGGCCGAAGAAGTCGGTCACCAGCGTGCCCTGCTTCCCCTGCGGCAGCCACACGCTGATACGCTTGGGCGTCTGATCGCTCTCGGTCACCCACAAGCGTCCCCGGGCGTCAAAGGCCAACCCGCCGGGCATAAAGAGGCCGTGGGGGTCGAATGTGCCGATGGCCGGGCGTCCTCCCGGCTTGCCCACCGTGCTCAGCAGCTTACCGCTGGGATAGGCATACACCTTCACCGTCATTTCCGTGCGCCCACGATCGGCGATGAAGACCCGTTGCCCGTCAGGGGCGCAGGTCAGGTCAAACGGTTGCACCAGCGGCGCGGCAAAGCGCGAGGCGCGACTGCCGAAGCGGGTATCCAACTGCGTCACCACGCCGCCGCTGGCCACTGTCAGCAGGAAGGGGCTGTTGGGGACCAGCGCCAGCCCCTTGGCGCCGTCGCCGGCGGGGAAAGTGCGCACCACCTGCGCCTTGTCGATCTGCAGGTCGTGGATTTTGTCCTTGGCCAGCACGTAGCAATGCCCGTCGCGGTAGACGATATCCGTGGCGCCGCCGCCGTCGATGTCTACCCCGCGCTGGTTGCCGGGGAAGGTGACCGGTTTACCGGTGGCCGCGTCCTGCATGGTGATCCCCGTTTGCTGGCAGACAAAGACCACCTTGCCATCGGTGGCGATGGAGACAGGGGCCTGATAATTTTGATAACACGCGGCGCCCCATTGCTTCTTCCCGTCCGGGGTGCAGCCGATGAGGTTCCAGCCGGCTTCCGCGTAATCCCACAGCAGAAAGACGCGGTCGGCGGAGCAGGCGACATCCAGCGGCACGCCATGGTCGCCGCCCCAACTGCCCGTGCCGTCCGGCGTCACCCACGGCGGGTTGCCGGCGTTGTGCAGCGAGACGATCCACTCCTGCGTTAGCCCGGTGTGCGACAGTGCTTTCCAGGTATAATCACCGGCGGGCAACACGTCGCCGAAGTCGTTCAGGCCATCCCAGGCTTCGGTCACCTGCCCGCCGGCGCGCTTCTCTGCAGTGAGGAGTGTGCGCACCAGTTGGCCGTCCTTAGCGAAGATACCGAGACTCACGAAGCGCGCTGCCGGCAGCGGATAGGTGAAAGATTGCGTGTTGGCCACTTCCAACGTTTTCGGCAATTCCTCCCGCGGGCGCGCCAGCTTACCGGCCGGTTCGAAGACGGCATACCCCCACCCGGACACCGCCTGATAGGTGAAGCCGCCCCCGATGTTGGTAATGTCGTTGATGGAGGTGGAGAATTTTGTTCCGTTGTCATTGCCCCACAACCATTGTGCGGTCATCGGCAACTTGGCGCCCGCCGCGGGAGGGCCGGGCATGCCCAGTCGTGGCCAGGGAATGCGCCCCTCCAGAATATAGCCGTCGGCGACCTTGCGGAAGGCCAAACCGGCATCCGCATCAAAAAAGAGCTGCGCGGAATTCCAATCGTAGACCATTTCCAAACGCGGGTTAATGGTGACGGTGTGGATGGACATGGTGGGTTGCGCTTTGCCGGTGAAGAACCACATAATGATGTCGCGCCCCACCGGTCGGTCCTTCGGCATCTGCACGGGGAAGCCGATGGTCGCGTCGTTGAGCAGGCGCAGTTGAAAGGCGTCGGCGTCCCACCCGCGCGATTTGTCCACGTGCCCGTCCACCATGTTCATCAACGGACTTGTCAGGTCGCGAAAGTAGACGCTAAGATACAGGGCATCCTGGTCATACATCATCGCCGTGCGCGCGTGGCGCTTCTCGGCGGTTTCGACGAACTCATAACTGAGGATTTCGCCGGACAGGTCCCAGTCGTCCAAGACGCCGTCAATGACGACTTTGCCGGGCGCCGGCACAACGGAGATGGAGCGATGCTGCCCCTGTATCGTCACCGCATCAGCGCGGAGCACCGCGGGCCACAGGGAACAGCAGATCGTCACCATCAGCAGCATGAGGCTGGAAATTTTGGTTTGCATCGTCTTCTCCATAATACAAAAATGCGTGGCATAATGGGGGTATAATGGGGACAATCATCCGCCATGCTTCCCACCATCCGTGGCGGAAGCACTACCAGAGATGTAATTCGGCTCTTGGGAGCCGAATTACATGAGAGGCACCGATTTCCTCCTTTTACCGCTTCGCGGGGAGGAAATCAGAGCCAGTCCCCATTATGCCCCAGCGCGGGGAGGAAATCAGAGCTAGTGCCCATTATGCCTCAAGCGGTCCGCTGCGCCGGGGATGGCGCGGGCTGTATGGGGTAGCGTCGACCCCGGTGACGGGCAACCAGGAGCGATAGGGGTTACCCGCTTCCCCGGCACTGCCGAAATCGCACAGTCGCACGGTGCGGCCATCCTCCGCGGTGCACTCCACCAGCAACACCGGCGGCAACCACCCCGGCCAGGCGATGCGCCGCGGTTGCAGCGTCGCCGCAGAGAGGGGTGGCACATCGTCCGGGTCCATCTCATTGAAGCGCCGATCATAAGTGAGCAACAATGGACCGCGATAGATCGAAGTGAAACCGGCACATTGCTCCGCGCCGACCCAGTAATGCATGGAGAAGTCGAACTGTATTTCTACGGTGGCGCCTAATTTCCACACGCGCTCCAACGTCAGATACGCACCCGGGACCACCGGCGGCACGTCCTCCTCGTCACAGCGCACGACCGTGTGTGTCGACCAATGCGGGATGCGGATTTTCAGCGCGAAACGTGTCGGCGTCGTGACGGCGATCCGCAACGTCACCTGCGCGTCACAGGGGTACGTGGTGTCCTGGGTGATGGTGACTTCGGCGCCATCGGGGAGCGACGTCCGCAGCGTGCCCGGACCATACCAGTTCAGCACCAGACCGTCGGCATCGTGCAACAGCGCCCATTCACTGAGCAGGCCAAACCCGCGCGCACTATTCACGCTGCAGCAATTTAACTCCGGACTGCCGGGACGACTCTGAAAGACGATATTGTGCGCGCTGGCCTCGCGTACCCCATCCATGGGGGTGTTGTAGGTGGCCCAGCGTCCGGTGGCGGAATGCATGCCGAGTACCGAATTCCAGGTGGACAGTTCCAGTTCGTCCGCCACCACCGCATCCCCGGTCAGGTGCAGCATCTCTACACTCAGCGCCATCCAGGCGATGGTACAGCACGTTTCGATGGCGCCGGGGTGATAGGGATTCCCCTGCGCCTGCTCGCCGGAGGAAAAACCGCCGTTGTTATGGCGATCCCACTGGACAATGCTCCACCAAATACGGGTGAAAGCCTCGCGGTAGGAGAGATCGCCGGTCAGATAGTATAACTCCACGAGCCCCATGATCGGATGCAGGCTCTCCCAACGCGGCCGGGGGAGTTGGAAGAACTCCTTCCCGGCCAGCGGTCCGTGCCAATAGTCGCCGGCCAGCGCCGTACCGTCAGCGTCCACGGCGGCAAACTCGTCGGCGAGTTGTTGGGCCAGCGCCAGATGACGGGCGTCGCCCGTGTGACGATAAAGCCGGCAGAGACTATGCACCGGCGCCAGATTCATCTCGGTGTTGCCCGTGTCGACCAGACGCGGGACGACGACACCCAGATATTTCGCGCAGAGCAGATCGCCGATGCGCGCGGCGCACGCCAGCGCCGCCGCGTCGCCGGTTTCCTCACACCACAAGAGCAGGCCAAGCATCACGTGATAATGCCCCCAGGTGTCCCAGGTCCGGGCATGCGTATAGGCGGTATCGCCGGCATTAGGCGCTTCATTCGTCAACCGGTGATCACGTCCCCAGGGTCCCAGGTAGCCGTCCTCCGCCTGCAGTGACACCAGTGCACGGACGAATTTTCCCAGGAAACCGCGCAACGTCGGATCACCGCTGACGCGCAGGAACTGCGTGGCGCCGGTGAGATACTTCCCGGCGAATTCCCCCGCCCACTCCACCAGGTTACGCGCCGGCAGTCTATCCCGATCACGAAACATTTCCAGCATTGCCGGGTTCGCCAGCGGCGCCACCAGCAACCATTGCGCGGTCACCCCGCGCAGATACTCCGCAAACGGCCCGTCCAACGAGAGCCGCGTGGTGGAATCCCGCTGCAGCACTGGTTCATACATTTTGCACGCTCCTGCACTTCAAGTACATTTGCCCTATTTTCCGTGTTATGCCAACTCTCCTGCTGGACGGAAAAAACCGCCGCCTGATCAGTCGGCTCGGGCCGGCTTGCCTGGCGCCGTCTCCCTCACCCTGGCTTTGCCGATGATGCCTGCTACAGGATTTAGCCGCGGTATAGAGCAGAACCCCAGAATTTGTTGACGATGTACCGCATGCTATCTGTCCCGATCGGGACAGTCGAAAATAGCCCCCCAATTCATTGGGGGGATACGGATGACCAAAGGATCGCGAGTCCCGGCAGGGACGGCCGAAGAGTAGTTACCGAGGCGTTTCGGCCGTCCCTGCCGGGACTTGGCATTATTGTTACGCCACAATCCTCCCTATTCGGGACGAGTGGACGCTGGAAATCCGGGCTGGCTACAATGCCAACGTGCTGCTGGATTTGGCAACATTTATTGGTATTCCCCTCTCCTGCTGGGAGAGGGGCGCGGGGTGAGGGAACACGATGGTAGGAAAGGATTGCCGTGAGCGGAAAGTAGCGCCAGGCTTGCCTGGCGCCGTCTCCCTCACCCTGGCCCTCTCCCAGCGGGATAGGGAAGCGTTGGAATGCCGGACTTTGGGACGCGCTCTTGATAGAAAAACCGCCGCCTGATCAGTTGTCAGACGGCGGTAACCTATGCAGCTATTGAGAGTTGCGCGCCTGTTGTATTCGCGCCTTTTACGGGTTAGATCGCTTTAAACTTGAGCTCGCTCACCGAAACGCCGTCGCGATATCCCCCCGCACTGTAGATTTGGAAGGCACGCGGATTCTTCCAACTACCGGCAACCGTGCCTTCATAATTATTCCCATTCAGGGTGAGATATGCTTTCCCGTTGACCACAACCAGGGCAAAGGGGGCATATGTGCTGTCGGCAGCCTCCATCGGCATGATGCGGGTGCCGCCGAAGTCCAGGCGCGGATCGTTGCGGTTTTCGCGCAGCAGGTACGTGATGGTCGCACTGGCATTGTCGAGTAACGCGATATCCATCTGGGTGTTGCAGTCCCCGATATATTTGTCGGCGTTATTCCTGATAATCGTGCCGAATGTTTCCCAACGCAGGTACCCCGTGACAAGATAGCCTTTGTTCACCGTCGGTGTACCCAATTGCACGGTTGCGGACTCAAAACCACTATAGTGTGCCAATGCGTAAAGGCCGTTACGACTGTTTTGCGCAGTGAAGGTGATCGCGCGATGATGGTCGCCATTCCCCTGGGCATCAGCCGTCGCAGAAGCGCCGTCAAACCCGTCGCCACTGCCAACGCGGCCATTGCGCGTCCAGATGTATGGCGCGGTCCCGGAATTGTTGACCAATGATCCCGTGGTGGGTTGACCGGCAAACAAATCCTGGTCCGCAATCGGAATCAGGGGAATGCGCGCGTCGATCGCGACGTGCCCATCAACTGCCGCGTAAATTGCCTTGCCGCCATGCCGGTAGTCGGCATCTGTCCAGATTTCCACCAGGTTATCGGTCGCGATGGCGTCAGCCGTCAAAACGGTGGTTTCCGGGCTGGTGATTTCACCGAGCGCCAGACCACCAAGACCTTTGTTGAACCCATACCCGTTTGCGAGTTTTTTCCCGGCAGTGGGGCAAATCAAGACCCCCTTGTCCAGTGAAATATCACCCCACACCGTATCCTTGGACGGCAGTAATTCATTATGATCCTGGGCGAACAGCATGATGGAAGTCGCCATTTGCCGCTGGTTGTTAATACAGGCCGTCTGCCGTGCTTTCTCGCGCGCCTTGGCAAAGACTGGAAAGAGAATTGCTGCGAGTATCGCAATAATCGCAATAACCACCAGCAGCTCAATTAGTGTAAAACCCGATTTCGTATTCTGAACCACCTATTGTGTCCTCCCCTGAACCATTTGCACCGATGCTTGTATGAATAGTACATATCTCGGTCTTCGTTGTCAATATCAGGACTATCGCCTGCGTCTTACCCTCCAGTGCCGTCTCCCTCACCCTGGCCCTCTCCCAGCGGGAGAGGGCAGCGTTGGGTTGCCGATTACGCCTGTTGCAGGATTTGGCCACATTGATCGGTATTCCCCCTGAAGTTTTGCGCTTTTGTATCGCGTCTCAATGCTGTCCAACATTAACCCGGATTATTCATGAACGAATTGACTGCCGGGCTAACTGTGGCATTATTCGAAATGTTATGAATAATGCAGGTTAATATGGCCCAAACGAATACGCGTGGCACATTGGCGGGAAGGGTGAATGCCCGCCCCTTGCCGAAATGCGCTACGTTCTTGGCTCGCGAGGACGCTCGCCCTTGACCGACCTGGCACGGCAAGCGTATCGCAATAATCGGGAGGGCGAGCGTCCTCGCGAGCCAAAGACGTATTATCATAGAGCGGGTGTGGATTTCACGCTGGATGTGTTGCGATATACCCATACCATTTTGTGTCATCCCCCCCAGCGTGCAGGACATCCAGGGGCCGTTTCGTCCGTTCGACGTGCAGAAAATGCTGGGACAGAACGCACCCAATCCTGGTCACTCGGGAGTAACCTACTCTCGCTTTGCGAGAGGAACGGTGGGTGGCTCGCGGGGACGCTCGCCCTCCCGCCAGGCACGGCAAGCGTATTGTATATAATCGGGCAAGAGTCCTCGCGAGCCACAGACGTATCGCCATAGGCTATGGCGAGCATTCGCTCCGTCGATATACCATGCGTATTCGAGTATCCGTGTGGGCCATAATGATATTGGACAATATTGAGACGAGATACCAAAGAGCTAAACTCCAAGGCCAGTGTAAGGCAGCACGACGGCAGGAATCCGCCGCTCTTTCAGGCACATCATGAACATGCTACAATGCGGGTGAGGGTTTCCTGTTATGCGCTATCCGTTATTGCTCGCTATGTGCTTGCTCCTCCTCTGCGGAATGTGGCAAGTCCCCGGCTGGGCGAAAGCCCTTATCACTACGCGCGATGGCGCGGTCGAGTTGGAAAACGACTATCTGGTGGCCACCATCGAGCCGCTTCATGGCGGACGGCTCTCCTCGTTGCTCTGGAAAAAGACCGGCGAACAGCTCATCTTTGCGCCTTCGGTGACGGAGGCCGTGGTGTGGGCCAATGACACGCGGCAGTCGCTGACCGATACCGTCTTCACCGTGGCCACGCAAAGTACGGCACAAGGCGCCGCCTGTACCCTGACCTCCCCGCTCCCGAAATCCCCGCTGCCCATGCCCCACCCGTCGTTGACCACGGACACGCCGTATTTCCCGGAGTGGGACACCAGCACGATATCCCTGGAAAAATGCTACCTGCTGCCGGATAACGCCGCGGGGTTGCGTGTGCGCTATCGCCTCACCAATACCGGCATACGCCCGGTGGGCTGTTGTCTGGCCTTCCGCCAGACACTGGGCGGGGAGAAAATTGCGGATGAACGGCTGATTTTCGCCGGCGAAGACGGTGTGCTGAGCTTTCCGGCGGGCATGAATGAACAACAAATGAACGGCAGCATCCACTTTGCCGGTCGCCCATACTACGATAATCTGCCGTGTGCGGAGAGCTGGCTCGCGTGCCAATTGGCCAAAGGGACGGGAGCGGCGCGCTGGTTCGATCCGCGCTGCCTTTCCTCGTTGCGCATCTTCGGCGACGGCAGCCTGCAAAGTGAAGCGGTCTCCACCGAAATGCAACTTGCCCCGGGGAAAAGCTGGGAGATCGAAAGTGCCTTGCTGCCGGTCAGCGGATTGACCGATCTGCGCTTCAGTGGGGTCAACCTGCTGGGTGGCCTGCCCATCACCCAGGCGCCGCAATCGCTGCGTTCGGAGGAGGGGGTCACGATGACTGACGACTCCTTCACCGATGCGCCGGAGGATCCGGACAATATCGAAGCGACGCTGGAGGGCAACGACCCGTACCTGGGCTATCCGGTGAAAAAGACTATCTCCGGTCAGGCGCAACTCTTTGCCACGGAACCCCTGGATGCGGATGTTGTGGTGACGGCCCACCGATTGCCTGCCGTTGCCGGCAGTGTTGCCGGTAAACAACACGTCAAGCTGCTCCCGGGCAAGCTCACCGACGTCCCGTATGCCTTCACCCCGGTCGACGAAGGCACGTGGGTCATAACCGTCGCCGTGACGGACGCCCAGGGAAAATCGCTGGCAACCTGGGAACGGACGATTCTGGTTGGGGAGAGCAGCGGGTTGTATGAACGCCCCGCGTCCGTACCGCGGCTGGGCGCGATCCATCGCGTCGCGGCAAAAGCCTTTCCCCCGCCTGTCGAGACGCAACCGGTGCGTGATGTTGTCACTCCCCACCTTCCCATCGCCACCCACTACGCGCGCGGTGGCGTGCGTGCGCTCTTTCTGGCGCCCATGTGGGCGGCGCGCGGCGTGGTGGAAATCGCCCAGCAGATGGACCTCACCTACGATTTCATGCCCCTTGGACGCGGGGCCTACCAGGCTACGCTCGAGAAGAAACATGCCACGCTGGCGGAACAGCAACAACTCAAGCGCCTGCTGCTGCGCCCGCACGAGGTTATTGTCGCCGCCCATTCCTGGGTCTATTGGCCGGAACCATTGCGCCGGGAAATACTGCGCCAGGTACGCAACGAGGGGGTCGGCCTGGTCGGCTGGGATCTGGGTGAATACGAACTCAAGGGACTCGGGCATTCCTTCGACGTGAATGGCGAACTCTACCACATCAACCCCAACGCGCGCTCCTGGGAGTTGAACGTGTTGCAAAAAAATGCCCTCATGCAAAACGTGGACTTTCCCGGTGATGGCACGAGCATGGTGAATTACGGCAAAGGGCGCATCTTGTTCCTCGGTCAACCCGGCACGATTCCGACACTCCAGAAGGAATCGCGCACGGACCGCCCGGTACGCGCGATCCTGTGGGCCGCGAGGCGCGAACCGGCGCTCACCCTTGCCTGCCAGTTGCCTGACCAGGTCGACAACACCGGCGTCTTGCCGGCTGGCAAAATCACCCTCAACAACGCCGGCGCGACAGAGATTGCTGGAAAAATGGAGGTCGTGGTGCGGCAGGCCCTGGAAGCACGGTACCCGAAACTCTACGCCCCGCTCTACCAGTATTACGCGCTCCCCTGGTGGGAAGACCGCGCCCACCTGTTCCAGGACATCCGCGTCGCGGCGAAAGGCGCCACTACCGTCACCGTGAACCTGCCCGGGTTGCCGGCGGGCGCATACACCGTGCAGGCCGTCGTGCGCGACGCAAAAGAGCAGACCATTTCGTGGCATACAACCCCGCTCGAAGTGCGCTCCGGGGTCGCCGTCGACGAATTATGGTTGAGTAAGGCCGGCGGGCAACCACAGCGCGCGGATTACGCCACCGCACCGCTCCCGGTGTTGGGGTGTGTACCCGGCGATACACTGACGGTCCGTGCGGTACTCACGCGGGAAGCCGGGGTAGCCCGCTTACCGTTACAATGCGCGCTGCGTCTGGTGGATACCGCGGGTCGAATCATCTTTGACGAAAAGAAGCCGGTCGCTGAGCATACCGGCCAGGCGACGTTCACCGTCCCCCTTACCAACGCCTTGCACCGCGCGCTCTTCATCGTGGCGACGGCGTGGACTGCCGACAAGCCGCTGGCGGAGACGCGCGCTGTGCTTCCCCTGCGGATACCCACCGAACGTGAACCCTTTTTCCGTATCCTCCAGCAAGGCACGGAGCGCGTACAACCGCTTTCCCGCCTGGGCATCAGTGACCTTACCGACGGCGACAATCGCGAACTGGCGGTATCCTGCCTGCTGCAGGATACCCAGTTCCAGGGATGGGGCGGCTATCTCGACACTGCGGGTTTTACCGGCAAACCGGCAAAGACGACGCCCAAAGATCCCGATACCGCCCCGGACCCTGAGAACCCCGACGTCCCACCAACAACGGCTCCCGACCCGGGCATGATGCGCCGGCCGTTCTGTGTCAATTCTCCCGACACCCGCGCCAAAGCGCTGACCCGCGCGCGCGAACAGCTCGCGTTCTATGGTCAACTCGGGCTGCAACAGCAGTTTATCGCGGACGGCTTTGACTATGGCAGTCTGCAGGCGTGCCAGTGCGACGATTGTCAGGTCGCGTTCCGCAAATACCTGCAGCAACGCTACGGCACACTGGAACGCGTGAACCAGGAATATGGCGTCCACAATACGACCTGGGACGACTTTACCATCTACACCCTCCCCACCACTGCCCCCCTGCCCCGGCAGGAGTGGCCGCGGGCACTGGATACCCTGGCCTGGAAAGCGGCGCAAATAGCTGATTTCAGCGCGGAGATCGCCACTCTCGGTCGCGACACCGCCGGCAGTCTGACCTTTGGTTTCAATAACCTGCCGCCGATGAGCCCATCCAATGGCGTGGACTACTGGGCACTCTCCCAGGTGAGCAACTACAATATGGTGACCAGCGACTTGCTGGTGTGGGAATCCTTCTGCGGACCGCTGACGACGCGCTACTGGCGCTGGTTTGCCAATAAATATAATCCGTACCAGCAACGACATTTTCCCTGGGAGATTCTGTTTCACGGTGAGCCGGGCACGGGGGTAACCACCAGTAACGGCTTCCCCACCTGTCAACCGGATGGTTCCGTCTTTGCCGGCCCTGGCGCTTTCCTGGAGAATGCCGCGGAGATCAACCGCGGGCCCGCGCGCCTGCTGCTGGGGCATGACGCGCGCGACGATGTCGCTATTCACTGGTCCGCGGCCAGCTTTTATGCCGCCACCTTTGACGCCTGGGAGTGGCAGGCGACGCGCAAACCGGGAACGCCGGTCAATAAAACCCGGACCATCAATCTCCCGCGAGGCGTGGCGCAATTTCTGCAAACCGCCATCCCCGGCCCACACAGCCTGGCGCCGACCTATCTCTCCAGCGGGCAACTTGAAGCCGGCAACCTGGGACGCTGGCAGCAGCCGAAACTGCTCTTCCTCACCGCGGCCACCGCGATGAGTCCGGAGGAAGTTGATAAGCTCAAACGATTCGTGCGTGATGGCGGTACGCTGGTGGCCGATCTCACCCCGGCCGTACGCGACGCCCATGGGAAAGCCTACCCCACGCCGTTGCTCAACGAGGTCTTCGGCATCACCCAGCGCGGTGAACCACAACCGCCGTTGTTCAGTTCCGGCCGCTCCCCGTCCTCCATCACTCCGGTCGACGCTAGCACGGTGAAGCCGGGCATCAAGGTGCAGATCGGCGGAGGCATCACCCCGGCATTGACCCTGTATCCTTTGGTGCTCGATGCCGGAAACGTGCAAGCCACCACGGCGCAGGCCTGGGGTTCCTATCCCGCCGGCGCCGCCACCTGCCCCGCGGTGCTGGTCAACAAGTATGGCAAGGGGCAAGCGGTACTGCTCAACTTCCTGCTGCTGCCGCGCAACGACCTTACCGGTGAGGCCTGGAGTCTCGATAATGACGACGCGGGCAAAACGCTGGTGCGGCAACTCTGCGCCATGGCCGGCGTTGCCCCGTGGGCGACGGTGACGGTGAACGGCCAACCCGGCGGGGTACGCCTGAACCGCTTCGAAGATGGCGCCAACGTCTACCTGGGGGTGTTGGAAGACTGGGGCCATGTTGCTGACTATTACACCAACCGCAAGACCGTCGTGACGTTGCCTAAATCGTACTATCTCTATGATGTGCGTCGCGGCAGTTACCTGGGCTACACCGCCGTCATTCCGGCAGCTTTCACGCAAAACTGGTTCGCCAACCTGTACGCGTGCTTGCCCTATAAAGTGACCGGGCTGAAAGTCGACCAGCCGCCACCCGGCAAGCCCGGCGTCGATATACCCATCACCGCCACCATCCTCGCGGACGCGCAACCCGGCCGCCACGTCGTCCGCCTGGAGGTAAGCGATCCCGCGGGCACTCCTTCCTCCACCTACAGCTACGATGTCGAAGCCCCCAACGGTGTTGCCCGCTTCCACATTCCACTCGCGCTGAACGATCCAACGGGCGTCTGGAAAATCAAATGCACCGATGTGGCGACGGGAGTCAGCGCGGGGGGGGTGATTACGGTTGCGAAGTAGCGCCAGTCATGTAAATGCGGGGCATAATGGGGACTGGCTCCGATTTCCTCCCCGCGAAGCGGTAAATGGAGGAAATCGGTGCCTGTACCCATTATGCCCCTCGGTCGTCCGGGACAATTGGGTGCGGTCCTGGCGAACGCAACACACACCGGAAGGCGCCGTCATTGCGCCGGTGCGTGGGAGAGTTGTAGCACCGGAGGGCGGCGCGGAAGTTGACTGGAGAAGCATAGTACCAGGAAACACCGCGCAGCACCCGCGCCCGTCCCGTGACCGGTCCGGGGGGATTGTGCATGGGTGCGGTCCGATAATATGCGAAATCATACCAGTCCGCGCACCATTCCCAGGCGTTGCCCGCCATATCTAGCGCGCCATAAGGACTGGCGCCTGCCGGGATGCTGCCCACCGGGTGCGTCGTTTTCGCGTAGTTGACGCATTTTGCGGGATCCCAGACGTCTCCCCAGGGGTATGCCCGCCCATCCGTGCCGCGCGCCGCTTTCTCCCACTGCGCCTCGGTGGGCAACGCCGCCCCCGCCCAGGCCGCGTAGGCTGCTGCATCATCCCAGCTGACATTCACAATCGGGTGCGTGTCCTGCCACTTCCAATCCGGCGCCGGCGGCAAGGCGCGCGACGTCGCCCGGCAGAAACGCCGGTACTGTGCCACCGTCACTTCCGTCCGGTAAAGCCAGTAGCCGTCCAGATCGACGGTATGTGGCGGGGCATCGGTTGTCCTGCCGTACAACACCGCCAGGCCCACCGAGAGGACCCCTTGCCAGTCGCCTTGCTCATACGCGGCGCGCAGTTCCGCGCCGGTGCGCGACTCCCCCATCAGGAACGACCCCGCCGGCACCCACACCAGCGCCGCGCCGTCCCGGGGGTTGGTACTGGTGATGATGGTGAAGGTGACGGGGCGGCGCCATGGGCGCCAGCAGAGCACCGCCGCCGCCGCGAGCAACAGCAGGCCCGCCGCGACGAGTATGCGCCTGAGGCGCGCGGACCAGGTGGACGCGGACGCCGATTGTTCCGAAAGCGGGAGTGACATACGCGGGCACGCTCCGTGATGATGTAAAAAGTTATGATTACTGGGAAATTATACCACGCGTTGTCCGCACGACGTAAGGACAGCATAATGGGGACTGGCTCCGATTTCCTCCCCGCGAAGCGGAAAAAGGAGGAAATCGGTGCCTGTACCCATTATGCCGCCTTCCATGGCCAATGCGGCGCTTCCTGCGCCTGGATAAGGGAATAAGGGATAAAGAATCCGGGGGAATTACGGTCCTGACGAGGAAACGACGCAACGAAACCCGATGAGGCCATACCGGTCAACGGGGTAGTAGCAGTCGCGGAAGGCGCCGCGGCAGCCACGCTCGATGCTGTACCATGAACCGCCGCGCAGCACACGGGTAATCCCCGTGGCCGGTCCGGGGGGATTATGCGTGGGTGCGGACCGATAATACGCGGGATCATACCAGTCCGCGCACCATTCCCAGGCGTTGCCTGCCAGATCCAGCGCGCCATAAGAACTGGCACCCGCCGGGATGCTGCCCACCGGACGTGTGCCGGCCGTGTCAGTGACGCATTTTGCAGGATCCCAGGCGTCCCCCCAGGGGTACGCCCGTCCATCCGTACCGCGCACCGCTTTCTCCCATTGCGCCTCGGTGGGCAGCGCCGCCCCCGCCCATGCCGCGTAAGCCGCCGCCTCATCCCAGGAGACCTTCACAATCGGGTGCGTGTCCTGCCATCCCCACGGCGGCGCCGGCGGCAGAGCGCGCGACGTCGCCCGGCAGAAGCGCCGATACTGTGCCACTGTCACTTCCGTCCGGTAGAGCCAGTAGCCGTCCAGATTCACGGTGTGTGGCTGGGCATCGTTAGTGTCCCCCCTGCCGCGCAACGCCTCCCAGGCCGCCGAGAAGACCTCTTGCCATCCGCCGTCCCGATACGCGTCGCGCAGGTCCGCGCCGGTGCGCGTCTCCCCCATCAAGAACGGCCCCGCCGGCACCCATACCAGCGCCGCGCCGTCCCGCGGGTTGGTACTGGTGATGATGGTAATGGGGCGTCGCCACGGACGCCAGCAGAGTACCGCCGCCGCCGCGAGCAGCAGCAGCAGGCATGCCGCGACAAGTATGCGCCCACGGCGCGCGGGCCGGGTGGACGCGGACGCCGGTTGTTCCGAAAGCGGGAGTGACATACGCGGGCACGCTCCGTGACGCTGTGAAAAGTTAAGATTACTGGAAAATTATACCACGCGTTGTCCGCACGATGTAAGGCATAATGGGGACAATCATCCGCCATGCTTCCCACCATCCGTGGCGGAAGCACTACCAGAGATGTAATTCGGCTCTTGGGAGCCGAATTACATGAGAGGCACCGATTTCCTCCTTTTTCCGCTTCGCGGGGAGGAAATCGGAGCCAGTCCCCATTATGCTACAAACTCCGTCGCGCTGCCGCCTTCGATGGCCCGTGCGGCGCCTCCTGCGCCTGGACAAGGGAACAAGGGATAAAAAACCAGAGGGAATTACGGTCCTGGCGAACGCAACACACACCGGAAGCCGTTGAAATCGAACCGGCTCGTGGGATCGCAGTCGCTCCGGTAGGTGGCGCGGAAGTAGCCAGGACCATTGCACCAGCCACCACCGCGCAGCACTCGTGTACGTCCCGTGGCCGGTCCGGGGGGATTGGTCGGGGGTGCGGACGAATAATACGCGGGATCATACCAGTCCGCGCACCATTCCGAGGCGTTGCCCGCCAAATCCAGCGCACTATAGGGACTGGCGCCTGCCGGGATGCTGCCCACCGGGTGCGGGCTGTCTGAAGCGTTGACGCATTTTGTCGGATCCCAGTCGTTTCCCCAGGGGTATGCCCGCCCATCTGTACCGCGCGCCGCTTTCTCCCACTGCGCTTCGGTGGGCAGCGTCGCTCCCGCCCAGGTCGCGTAAGCCGCCGCATCGTCCCAGGTGACGTTCACGATCGGATGCGTGTCCTGCCACACCCCCCATGGTGCTGGCGGCATGGCGCGTGACGTCGCCCGGCAGAAGCGCCGGTACTGCGCGACTGTCACTTCCGTCCGGTAGAGCCAGTAGCCGGTCAGATTTACGGTATGCGACGGGGCATCGGTTGTCCTGCCGCGCAACACCTCCCAGGCCAGTTTCCATCCGCCGTCTTCATTCGCGTCGCGTACCCTTTCCGAGTATTTCTTCCCCATCAGGAACGGCCCCGCCGGCACCCATACCAGCGTTGCGCCGTCCCGGGGGTTGGTGGAGGTGATGATGGCGACATAGTGTCGCCATGGGCGCCAGCAGAGCACCGCCGCCGCCGCGAGCAGCAGCAGGCCCGCCGCGACAAGTATGCGCCCGCGGCGCGCGGGCCAGGTGGACGTGGACGCCGATTGTTCCGGAAGCGGGAGAGACATACGCGGGCACGCTCCGTAACGCTGTGAAAAGTTACGATTACTGAAAAATTATACCACGCGTAGTCCGCACGAGGTAAGGTGCTCGCCCTCCACGCCGATTTGCCGCGCATACTCGTCTATCCGTGTAGACCATTAGGTTGGATCTAAATTATACCACAGGCATAATGGGGACAATCATCCGCCATGCTTCCCACCATCCGTGGCGGAAGCACTACCAGAGATGTAATTCGGCTCTTGGGAGCCGAATTACATGAGAGGCACCGATTTCCTCCTTTTGCCGCTTCGCGGGGAGGAAATCGGAGCCAGTCCCCATTATGCTCGGGTATAGCCCCTCCTCCACTGTTCGATAGACCTGCGCCTCTGCTGATTACTCCACTAAAAAATCCCTCGTCCGGGCGATACGGACAATGGCGTGCATGCGGTAGATTTAGTGCAGTATAGCGGTGTGTCAGGTGAGGGATTACGATCCGCGACCACCTGAATTGCGCCGGACGGCGTCAACCCGAGCGCCGTACTGCAACAGATGCAAAGGAGCAACGATATGCCGAGACAATCCCCCTGGCTGCCCCTGGCAGCGCTCTCTCTCGTCGCGCTTACCTTCGGAGCGCTGACTCCGCGTGCTTTCGCCGCGGGTAATTATGGGAAAAACAGAGACAACTCGCGAGTGGCATTGACCATTCCGCAAGGGACCGTCATTCCCGTCACCCTGGACCAGACGCTCAGTTCGCGCACCAACCGTACCGGCGACGCCTTCACGGTGACGGTGCAATCGTCGCAAGAGGGCGACAATGAGTTCCCCCGGGGCACCAAAATCGCCGGCGTTATCTCCGAGGTGCAACGGAAAGCCGCGGGGCAAACGGGCATGCTCGACGTCACCTTCCAGCGCGTACTGTTGCCCAATGGACAACAGCCGCGCATGCAGGGATCCGTGGTGTCGCTGGATGAGAAAAATGTCGTCCAGGGGTCTGACGGGCGGATCATGGCCCGGAATACCAAAAGCCGGGACCGCTTGAAGTTTATCGCCATTGGGGGAGGCGCCGGGCTGGTCGTCGGCACACTGACGAAACACACCCTCCTGGGCGGAATCCTTGGCGCCACCGCGGGCTACTTCTATAGCCAGCAAGCGGGGGGCAGGCCGGCCGACGTCACCGTGGCGGCCGGGATGAGCTTCGGCGTCATTCTCGACGGCGATATGACGTATACGGCGAACCGTACCTTTACCGGCGCGCATGACACCTACCGCAAAGGGCCGCATCGCTCATATTACCCCACGCGGCAGCAGGAAATCACGGTGATGATGAACGGGCACGCCGTCTCCCTCGGCGCCACCCCGGCCTTTGAAGACCAGGGCAATATCTTCATTCCGCTGACCCCGGTGATGCAGGCCACCCGAACGTCGTTCACCTATGACGACCACCAGCAAACGGTGCTGGTCAATACCGACCAGGGCGAGTTACATATGAAGATCGGCAAATCCTATGCACTGCTGCAGGGAGAAAAAGAGGCGTTGGAAGCACCGGCCGTCGTACAGAACGGCGAAGTGTTCGTCACCCCGAACTATCTCGCACTCGCCACGAATATGCACGTCCTGTGGGATTCCGACACCCGGACCGTCTCATTATCGTACAGTGAGATGCCCGGCAAACATCCGCGCGCGCAAGAGGAGATCACGGTGACGCTGAAGGGTGAGACGGTTCCCCTGGGCGCGAATCAGGCTTTTCTGGTCGCGAACGAGGTATTGGTGCCGCTGGCGCCAGTGATGGAAGCCGCGAAGCTTCCGTATGCGTACAATGAAAAATGGCAAAGCGTGCGCGTGGAGACCGACGGCGGCACGCTGTATCTCAACATGGACACCCCCTATGCGCTGCTCGATGGGACGCAAATGACCCTGGAGACGCCGGCACAGGTGGTCAATGGCCAGGTGTACGTACCGCTCCGCTTCCTGGCCTTGGCGACGGGACTGCGGGCGAGTTGGAATACCCGACAACAGACGGTAACGCTGAATTAGCGTCACCACTTCGGGGTCACCCCGGAGCTATGCTGAAGAGCGACGGCGATAGCGGAATCCAACCCGACCGGGTACGGTTCCGCTATCGCCGTCCAGAGATCCCGATGCGCGAAGGAGAAAGACCATGCGGTTCTTTAATGTTATACGCGAGACGCGCGTCGTACGCGAGGCGCCGAACGACAACAATGTACTGGCCATCGTGGCGATTGTGACCAGTGCGCTGGTGGTGGTAGGGCTGGTGGTCTGGTTCGCGGTCATGCGCCCCACCTTTACTGCGCCAACACCGGCGCCCGTGATCATGGTGGCGCCGAGTCAACCCGGCACTGCCGGACCGGCCGGTACGCCGGGAGTCACGGGATCGCCTGGCGCGAATGGCGCCCCTGGTGATACCGGGAAGACCGGCGCTGCCGGAACTCCCGGCGTCGCTGGTGCTGCCGGCGCGTCCGGAGCGGCGGGCGCCGCCGGGGCTACTGGAGCTGCCGGAGCGCCCGGTGCTCCCGGAGAGCCGGCGCCCCCGGCCCCGTCTGAGCAGAGTGGACCCTGACTAAAGCCCGTGGCAGGTAAACAAGCATGTGGGGATGGCATTTGACAGGTTTATGATTTCCGCTGGTGACAGGTCCACCGATGCGGCGTATAATCGTATAACCTATCCTGTCACCGAGCGACGCCGCGGCGTTGCCGGAAGGAGATGCCTCATGAAACTGCTGCGTGTGCTATTCGTGTTCTGCTCCCTGGCGTGCTGTGTGGCGACCTTCGCGGATGTTGGATTGGCACGGCACAAGAAGATTTATGCGGTGCCGGCGCCGGGACACGTGACCCTCGACGGCAAGCTGGATGACTGGGATCTGTCCGGGCAAATTACCATGTATGTGGTCTCGGATACCAGCGGGGTGCAAAGCGCGAAAACCGCGATGATGTATGACGCCGAGGCGCTGTATATCTCGGCGGTGGTGCGCGACCCCACGCCGATGATGAACCGGCATGATCCGAATGTCGATCCGGACAAAGCCTGGGATGCCGACGTCACCCAGATTTTCATGTCGCTGGACCCCAAACTGGGGTATCCGGTGAATAAATCCTCCTTTAACCATGATGAAACGCCGACCATGTGCACGCTGATGCTCTGGTACTATACCGATCGCCAGGAGGCGAACCTGGAAGCGTTGCAGGCCATGACCTTCAGCAAGCCCATTCGTCCCGACTTCCCGGCCTCCGGCGTGGTGCCGCGCGACAAATTTCAGGCGCAATACCTGATGGCCGAGGATAAGCAAGGGTATACGCTGGAATACCGCATTCCCTGGGCCACGCTGGGCGTACAGACGCCGCCGCGCGCCGGCGACATCCTCGCCGCCACCATCTGCTCCTTCTGGGGCACGCCGGACGGCATGCACACCGCGGGTGGGTCCGCGTGGTGTTACGACGTGATGAACGGCCCCGGTTTCCCGTATCAATCCTCCACCTGCTGGGGAAAAATCATCTTCTCCGCGCAAGGGCATCTGCCGAAGGCGCTGGTGGAAGACGATCAGGTGCTGGAGCGCCCAGCGCCGCTGGAATTCAAATACACCATGCCCGCGGACGGCCAGGCAACGGTGCAACTGTCCACCGCGCAGGGGCGCATTGTGCGGACCCTTGCCGCCTCCGCCGCGCGGAAAGCAGGCGAGGTGACAGAAAAATGGGACGGCCTGGGCGACGACGGCAAACCGCTCCCGGCGGGGTCCTATCAATGGAAAGGGTTGTACCACCAGCCCATCACCACGAAATTTATCCTCTCCGCACACAATTCCGGACAACCGCCGTATAAGACCGACGACAACACGGGAGGTTGGGGCGGCGATCACGGTAACCCCACCGCTGTCGCGGCGGCGCCGGATGGGATGATTCTCACCTGGAGCATGAGCGAATCCGGCTGGGGGATTATCAAAACCGATTTCACCGGCAAAAAGCGTTGGGGCTTGCGCCACAATGCCATGGACGTGGCCTGTGATACGCGTTGTATCTTCGTAGTCGGCGACAACGGGTATAACGGCGCTTCCTCGGTCAAGCCGTTTGATGTCCACGATGGCCGGCTGTTGAATTGGGGTAACGGCAAACCGGTACTCGATCCTCCCCCGGGTGGCGATGAGAAGAATGACGTGGCCACCGGGGTGGCGTGCGGACGTGGAAAAGTATATGTTTCCTGGACCGCGCGCAACCTGATCGGCATTTATGATGCAATCAGCGGCAACCTGGTCGCCAGTTGGGCGGCGCCGGCGCCGGAACGGTTGGCGGTGCGCGCGGACGGCACGGTACTGGCGATCAGCGCCGGGCAGGTGGTGCTGGTTACCGCCGCCAACGCCACCCCGCTCATTACCACCCATCTCGATACCCCGCGGGGCATTGCCATCGACGCGGCCGGGGTAATCTATGTTGCCAACGCCGGCGCGCTGCAAAACATCTCAGTTTTTTCCAGCGCCGGCGCCTACCTGCGCAGCATGGGCAAAACCGGTGGTCGCCCACGCGTGGGTCGCTACAAAGCCAACGGGATTCTCGAACCGGGCGGCATCGCCCTCGACGGCCAGGGCAATTTGTGGGTGGCGGAAACGCTGGACAGCCCCAAACGGCATAGTGTATGGCATACCAAAACCGGCAAGTTGGCGCGTGAATTCTTCGGTGGCTCCGCGTATTTCGGCTGGGCCTATATGGATCCCAAGCATCCGGATGAATTGTACTGCCACAACGTGCTCTGGAAAGTCAACCTGACCACCGGCGCCTGCGTGCCATGGAGCACCATCTGGCGCCCGACCAAAGAGAATATGATTGCCGATCCCAATCCGGGTGGGTATGGCGGGCATTTCCGGGTCATGACCGCAAAGAACGGCCACCAGTATGGTTGGGGCATGATCGATTACAGCCCGATGCTCTTCATCCGCGCAGGGGATGTCTTCAAGCCATTAGCCGGGTCGATTCGCGTGGCGTTCGGCGCCTTTGGCGGCGGCATGCTCTATCCGGCGATGAAGAATATTTATGCCAAAACCAATGCCGGGGCTTTCCTCTGGCAGGATAAGAACAACGACCAGTGCGTGCAGGAGGATGAACTGGTGGTCTCGCCCGCTGGGCGCGGTGAAACCACCTTCAACTGGGTCGACAGTGATCTCAACGTTTACTGCGACGCCGGATACCTTTATCGCCCGCAACGCATCGAAGCGGACGGACGTCCGGTATATGATTTCAGCAAACGCGAACCATTGCCGTTTACCGGCATGAATACGAACGGCACATCGTATATCGTCGATGAGGTGGACCACGCGGCCTATTATCTGGCGCCCGGCAGCGATCCCGGGTGGGCGCGCTACACTATGGACGGCAAGTTGACCTGGGGGTATGGCAACATTATCCCCTGGCCCAACGCGCTCAGCCAGCCCATGGTGACGCCGGGCAAGCTGTGGGGGCTGACCATGCCGTTGGGCGAAGCGGGCGATTTCACCGGCGTGGCCTGTTATTTCGGCCCGTACCACCTCTTCACCCGCGATGGGCTCTATGTGGCCATGATCATGCGCGACGGCCGCTCCGGTGGGCTGGGGGCGGACATCACCGCCTCCGAAGTGGTGACCGGGGAACTGGTCAAACCAGAGGGGATGAATCGCTATTTCCTCCTCGCGGGCGACCAGGATGGCCGCGTGACGGAGATTCTCGGGCTGGACACGGTTAAACGCCTGCCCGGCGGTGAATATACCCTCACCGCGGCGGCCGTGCAGCAAGCTGCCGAGGCATTGGCGGTCTATGATCGCAATAAAGCCAAAGCGCAGCGCCTGGATATCGTACGTGGGCGGCAGGCGATCGACTATACCAAAGGCATCACCCGTCCGGTGGATGCCGCGCGTTCCTTCGCCGCGCGCACCGCCTATGACGAGAAGAATTTCTACGTGGCCTATGAGGTGAGCAGCCCCTTCCCCTTGCTCAACGAAATCCCCGACCCGAAGACGATCTTCAAGGGCGGCAACTGCCTGGATATCCAACTGGGCATCGACGCGCAGGCGGACCCGCTGCGTCCCACACCGGCCCCCGGCGACATACGTATCCTGATTACGCGGCAGGCCAACAAACCAGTCGCCGTCCTCTATCGCCCGAAGGTGAAAGGATTCACCGGCGACCCGATCCGCCTGACCTCAGGGACGGGCAGCGAATCGTTCGACGTCATCGAGACCACCGACCGCATCACGCTGGATTACCAGCCGGTCGCCGGCGGCTTTAAGGCCTTCGTCACCATCCCGCTGGCACTGCTCGGGTGGACGCCAAAGCCGGGAGACACCATCAAGATGGACCTGGGTTATCTCTTCGGCAATGCCCCGGGCAGCCAGGTCTCCCTGCGCGCCTATTGGGTCAATAATGGCTTCTCCGCCAATGTCACCTATGACGTGCCCAACGAAAGCCGGCTGGAACCCAAAGAATGGGGCACGGCGAATGTGGAATGACGGCGCAGGACGCTCCAGCAGGTGATGCCGTGTGTTCAGCATGAGTCACCTTCTGAAAGAGATGGAAGCCCGGTTACGCTTGTATACCGGGCTCTCTTGCGCCAGAAGACGGTCTTCCGGAGCAGATAGACTTTCCCTACCGGGGATGCGTCGCTACGCAATGTGGCGCCTGACCCAAAAATCTGCGCGCGATGCAACACTCTGGACTTCGGCTCTATGTACGCATAAAAAGACCCCCGGGCCGTCGGCCCGAGGGTCTTTCCACACACTACTTATTCCCTCTCACACACATCATCCTGCGTACTATATTCCCCATTATACAAATTATATGCTAACATTGCAATGAAAAAATGGTATTATGCTAAGCAGTGCGTCGGAGTAGCAACCCGCACCATGCATGACCGAGTAAATCATGCTAAAGCTTGCTGGCTCGATAAAGTATTCGCCTAATTTGGTGAAAAGTGGTAGTATTGGACGGCGTTCTCGGATGGCGTCGCATCAGCCCGGATTATTCATGAACGAATTGACTGCCGGGCTATTTGTAGCATTATTCGAATTGTTATGAATAATGCGAGTCAGGGAATCTTCGGGCTTTCGCATTTACGGAATGAAACGCTTTGGGAGCGATACATGCTAGGAACTGTTGTCAATTGGCTGTGCATCCTTACAACGGTCATCCTCTGGATTTATGTGGTCTATCAAACGGTCCTGGAAATTGCCGGTTATCTCTACATCCGGCGCATCCGGCGCTTCCAGCAGGAGATGTTGTTCGAAATGCCGGAGTTGCCGGAAGTCACGCTCCTGGTTCCGGCACATAATGAAGAGAAAGTCATTGAAAATACCGTCCTCAGTTTACTGGCGCTGGAATATCCGGCCAACAAACTCAAAGTTTTTGTAGTCAACGACGCCTCAACCGATGGCACTGCGCGCATCCTGGACCGCCTCGCCGCTCAGCACTCCCGCGTCTTCGTCCTGCACCGTACCCCCGAAGAGGGGGGTAAGGGAAAATCCGCGGTACTCAACCATGCGCTACGGCAGATCACCAGCGATTACGTCGCCATTTACGACGCCGACAACTGCCCAGAGCCCTCAGCGATCAAACTGTTGATGGTACATTTTGTCAATCATCCCGAGTTGGGGGCCGTGGTCGGAAAATTCCGCACCGGCAACCGCCGTCGCAACATTCTCACCCGCTTCATCAACATTGAAGGGTTGTGTTATCAAGGCATTATCCAGGCCGGGCGCTGCCAACTATTCGGTGTGGCCATGCTCACCGGCACCAACTATATCATCCGTCGCGATGTCGTCGAAGGCATTGGCGGATGGGATGAAGAAGCCCTGACCGAGGATGCCGACCTGAGCGCCCGTGTTTACCAGGCCGGTTTTCGCATTGCCTACGTCCCGGATTCAATCTCCTGGGAGCAGGAACCGGAAACCGCACGCGTGTGGGTGACACAGCGCACGCGGTGGGCACGCGGGAATCTCTATGTGATGGGCAAGCTCTTTCGCAGTCTGCCCACCTGTCCACGCAAGGCGATTCTCCTTGAGATGCTGTTCATGCTGACGGTACCGTTTTATGTGCTCTATACCTTTACGGTCGCACAATGCGGTTTACTGTTATCCTTCTGGCAGCACCACGCGTTACCCATGCCGCCCATCGTCAATGAAGGGTTATTCTTCTCCGCCTGCCTGTATGTCGTGCAGATTGTAGTAGCCCTCTCCTACGACGATGAAGATACGCTGGAGAACCTGCTGGTCTGCTTGTTAGCCTATTATACCTATTGCCAGGCCTGGCTCATTCCGCTTTCCATGGCGCTCTTTAAAGAATACGTGCAGAAGAAACAGCGCACCTGGGATAAAACCGAACGTTTCGACACCGTGTTGGAAACCGCCGATACGCCGATGCTGACGACATCATTGGTGCCCGTGTCGGATCGCATCGATGCCCCGATCGGGAAGTGACCCACCCGTACCGCGAAAGCGGTGACAGGCACGGATGTCCACATTTCCGCTTCGCGGGGGACATCCGAGCCAGTCCCCGTTTTCGCTAGCCTGCGCCTTTGGTCTTTTCCCCTTTGAAACGCTTGATAAGATTGGTGAAATCGTCGGCGCGGGGGCCTTTCGGGTCGGCGGCCAATCCTTTTTCTAACGTCGCAATGACCTGATCGAGATCATCGATCATATAGTAGGCTTGCGCCAGCAGCATATAATCCTCCGGCGCCTTTTTCAATCGATTGGGCTGGATAACCAGTGCCTGCAGCAACACCACCGCAGCCTTCGCATGTGCCACACGCGCGTCATTCTGCTCGGACTGGTCGGCGGTAGTCAACTCCTGTGACGCGTGTAGCTGGGCAGAAATCTCCAGCCAGCCTTTGCTGTTCTCCGGGTCCAGCTTACGAATTTCGTCAGCAAGCACCGGCGTTTCTTTCTCCCATTTAGCCCTCGGTAAAAATTGCATGATGACGCAGCGCGCTTCCGCACCGTCGCCTCTCGCGTTCTCCGGGTCCAGCACCAGCAGATTGCGTGCGACCGTGCTGGCCTGCTCCCCGGAACGCGGCAATTTGCGGTAAAAGCGCAAGGCGCGCAGGGCGAGATCATAATGGGTTCCGGCGTCCACGGCTTCTTTCGCGATGGTTTTATACTCCTCGAGCAAGGCTTGCGCTTTCCCGACCTCAGCCAAAAACTCCCGCGGCGGCAAATAACCGTCTATCGTGACCATCGCGGTGCCGTCTTCATCGAGGATCACCAGAAAGGGAAACCCCTGCCCGCCGTAACGCGCCATCAATCCCAGATTAATCTTCGTGACGCCGGTGGGCTGAGTGCCTTTCGGCACTGTACAGTCCAGACTGGCAGCGACATAGTTCGTCAACGCCTTCTTCACGTCGGCATTGGTGTAAGTATCCTGTTCAATGCGCCGGCACCAGCCACACCAGGTCGTGGTGAAGTGGAGATATAGCGGCTTATGCTCGCGTGTCGCCGTTGCTTGAGCGGCACTCCAGGTGGTGGCAAACCCCTTCGGCGCGACGGCCAGGGTGGCCCCGGCGGCGAGAAGCATGACTATTATGAGTCCTGATATTCGTAACATCGTCCAGCCTTTCTTTCGGCGCAACCCGTTCGCTCTTGCCCGAAATCCTACAGTGTTAGCTTACCCGGTTGCGCACCGGTTATCTCAACACCCGCGGTGTGACGGGACATGAATTTTCCGGTATGCCCGGTACAGCGGGCGAAAACTTGCATCTTCCGTTATAATGCGCATATGAGCATGCTGGCATTTCGACTACCTCCCGTGTTCCTATTGTTGCTGGTGGGATTGGCGCTGTTGCCCAGTCGACGCTGTCTCGCCGCGCACACGGTCGCTTCACCCGGTGCGGGAGCGGTGATTTGCGTGGACCCCGGTCATCCGTCCGAAGTGAATAGTGCGCGCACGGTACAGCACGGGGTGACGGAATTGGCGATGAACTGGCAGGTGGCGCAGCGTCTGGCGCCGCTGCTGCGACAACGCGGTTTTACCGTGGTGTTGACCAAAGGAGCGATGGACGAATACGTGACCAATAAACAGCGCGCGCAGATCGCCAACCGCGCCCACGCCTCCCTGCTGCTGCGTTTGCATTGCGATACCGGAGCAGGCCGGGGGATCACACTATATGCGCCGGACGGTGCGGGACACCAGGGCAGTGCCCGTGGACCATCACCCGCGGTGATTGCGGAAAGCCAGCGGGCAGCGCACACCCTGCATGATGGGATGTTGGCAACATTGGGGAATTCGCTGCACAATAACGGGATAAAAAGCGACCGTGCGACGGCCATAGGCCTTCGGCAAGGCGCACTCACAGGTTCTATCTACAGCAAGGTGCCGGTAGTTACTGTCGAAATGGTCTATCTCAGTAATGCCTCCGATGCGCGGTTCATCGCCGGCGCAGTCGGTCAGCAACAGCTTGCCGAGGCGTTGGCTGCCGGAGTAGAAGCATATTTAGCGACAAGAAGTCAGCGAGATGGCGCTGCTCGCCGGTAAGGCTTTCCATCGCGACGACGTCCTTGTTGTCGGAACGTCGTCTGCTTTATGCGTAAGGTACATGAAGCTATGACAAACCCCGCGGCATGCATGGGTGCATGAATACCGCGGGGTAGTGGTTTCACCGAGGCTTTCGAGAGCGCCGGCGTTTCCATAAGATGAACTACTGCGCGTCGGGAATCACCGGTAATTCCGCGAGTGCGGCGGCAAGCTCGTCTTCCGGGAGTGCGAAATCTTCCAGTTTGCCTTCCAGGTAACTCTCATACGCGCCAAGATCAAGGAAGCCATGGCCGGATAGCCCAATGAGAATGACCTTCTCTTTCCCCTCGGCTTTAGCTTTCAGTGCTTCATCGATACCGGCGCGAATGGCGTGACTACTCTCCGGCGCCGGAATGATCCCTTCGGCTTTCGCGAAGAGCGCCGCCGCTTGAAAGACCGGATTCTGCGGATACGCCACGGCCTCGATATGCCCTTCGCTCACAAATTTACTCACGAGCGGCGCCATGCCATGATAGCGCAGGCCGCCGGCGTGGATACCCGCGGGCATGAAGTTATGCCCCAGCGTATACATCTTGGCCAATGGGGTGAATTTGGCGACATCGCCGTAGTCGAAACGATATTCACCGCGCGTGAGCGACGGGCAGGCCGCCGGTTCAACACCGATGAAGCGCATCTCCTTCTTCGCTTCACCGCGGAACTTTTCACCAAGGAAGGGAAAGACCAGCCCGGCGAAATTCGACCCACCACCGCAGCACCCGACAACCACGTCCGGGTAATCTCCGGCCAGGACGAACTGCTGTTGGGCCTCCATCCCGATAATGGTCTGGTGCATGAGCACGTGGTTGAGCACCGAGCCCAGTGCATAATTCGTGTCGGTGCGACCGGCGGCGTCTTCCACGGCTTCAGAGATGGCAATGCCCAGACTGCCCAGGGAATCGGGGTGTTTGGCAAGGATCTCGCGCCCGGCATTCGTCAGGTTACTCGGTGATGCGATCACCTCGGCCCCGAACATGCGCATGAGCGTCTTGCGATACGGCTTCTGAGAGAAGCTGATTTTCACCATATAGACGGTACATTCCAACCCGAACCAGGAACACGCCAGCGACAGCGCGCATCCCCATTGACCGGCGCCGGTCTCCGTGGATAACCGCTTCATACCCGCCTTTTTGTTGTAATAGGCTTGCGGGATAGCAGTATTGGGCTTATGGCTGCCCACCGGGCTGACGCCTTCATATTTATAGTAGATACGCGCTGGCGTGCCCAGTGCTTCCTCCAGCCGTACCGCGCGGTGAAGCGGGCTGGGGCGATACTGCCGGTAGATGTCGATCACTTCCCCGGGCATATCGATATATTGCTGGGTCGAGACTTCCTGTTCGATCAGCGCCATGGGAAAAATCGGTGTGAGTAAATCCGGTGTCAGCAGCTCCTGCGTCACCGGATTCAAATACGGCGCCGGCGGGGTCTTCATATCCGCCATAATATTATACCAGGCGGTTGGCATGCTTTTGCCCGGCAAGTGAATACGACGATCAGGCATAACGTCTCCTCTTCTGCGACTTCAGGAATATCGAGGATTTCGACGTGCGGTGACCGTCAACCTTCTGCTTTTTTTGCTGCTGAATAAATAATCAATAAGTAGAGCTTGTCCCAAATATCTTATATTGAAGACAGACACCATGTACCGGCATTGATGATACGGATGTATCCTGCAGCGCCGCACGGGCTTGATCGACATTTCTCTCGATCAAGCCCGTGCGTACATCATCTTCCAAACCGTTACTCGGGTTGTAATGTAATGTTGAATTCCTTCGCCGCTTTGAGCGCGTCCTGGGCCGCATCGCTCTTGGGGAAGGTACGGATGAGGATTTGCAATGTGCGCGTGGCGGCGTCTTTGTCGTTTTGCAGTGCGCTACAGCGCGCCATCTGCAACAGCGAACGCGAGTACCACGGCTCATACTGGTACGCGGAGACACGGGCGAATTCTTTCAAGGCATCGCCGTATTTCTTCTCCTCCAAATACGACTGTCCAAGGTAGAATTGAGCTTCCGGGGCCACGTTTTTCGCGCGATCCGTCAACGCAGGGTTGCTGCCCTGGGCGTATTTCTCACAAAGATCCACGGTTTTATGCAGATCGTCGCGGGCGGTGTCATACTGTTTCGCCGCCAGAGCACAACGCCCCGCCCCTACGGACGCGTCAAGGAGCAACGCCTGGGTGGGGAATTTCGTCAGATATTGTGTGTAGGCGTCCCGGGCGAACACCGCCTGCGCCGTGCCCTGTTTTTCCAGGGCCTGCCCGCGCCAGAAGAGGCTTTCCGCCATGTATTCACTGGTGGGATAGTTGGCAGCGACCTTGCCGAACGCCGTGGCGGCTTCGGCATACTGCTCTGAGAAGTAGGCACTCACACCACGCTTGTAGGCGATCAGCGGCGCGAGCTGCGCCACTAACGGCGCCTGCTCACCCTGTCCAATCTTCTCCTGGGCGCGGGTGAAGGCCGGCAGCGCCTTGCCATAGTCCTTTTGCTGCAGCCAGTATTCACCGATGCGGTACAGACTGTCGATTGCCAATGTGCTCTTGGGGAATTTATCAGCGACAACCGCGAACTGCGTGTTCGCCTCTTCTTCTTTTCCCTGGTCCCGATAGGCCCAGGCCATGGCGTACGCTGCCTGATCGGCCAGTTTATGATCGACCGGAACGTTTATAAACGCGGCGACGGCGGCGGCGTAATCTTTTTGGGTGGCAAGGTCGGCGCCCAGCCGGAATGAGGCGTCCGGCGCCAACTTATGCGTGGGGAAATTCTCGAGCAACGTGCGATAACTGGAAATCGCTAACGGCAAGTCTTTCTTCTTCTCGGCTACCCACGCCAGCCCCATCAAGGCACTGGGCGCTAATGCGGAGGTTGGCGCGTCTTTAACCACTTGTTGGTAGGCGGCGATGGCTGCATCATGTTGCTGATTATCGAGGTAGGCTTCCGCCAGATACATCCGGGCTTCCACGGCATCATCCGCCGACAGGTTGAGCTTGAGCAGCGCCTGAGCGGCCTGCAAGGCATCCACATAGGCATGGCGATCCAGATAGGCCTGCACCAAACCACGCTGGGCAAATTGGACCAGTTCACCTGTCGACTGGACACCCAGCACTTGTTTATAGGCGGCAATCGCTTCATCATCATGCGCCAGCTTCTGCTGGGCGGTCGCCGCGTCATCGGAGGCGAGTTTCTGATGCGAGGCACCGAGCAGGTAGTAGGCCTGGGCCCGCGCATCGCCATCGGGCTTGCTGTCGATGATCTGCTTCACTCCGGCGATGGTCTTCTCATACCGGTTATTGATAAAATCCTCGCGCGCCAGGCGCAAGTTGGCATTCCAGGCGGCGGCGCCGGGCGGCAGCATGCCAATATACTTGGCCAGGTCTTCAGTTTTCATGGTCAGGGTCAAGCGTGCGATACCGTTTTCCGCTTCTTTGGCTTCACGCGCGGTACGCCACTTGTCCAGGACGGTTTTAAATGCCGTCACCGCCTCGTTGCGCGCGGCATCACTGGTATCGGCCATATCTTCCAGGCTAAACGCGATCAGCAGCGACGCGCGCGGCGCCTGGGGATGATCATCGCCGGCCACGGTAAGGAATCGCCGGAAGGCGGCGATTGCCATACGGCGTACCTTGTTGTCTTTCGTCTTTGCCGCTAATTGATGCCAGCTATTGCCCAGCCAGTAGAGCGACTGATTGGCTAATTCCGCGAACTTGATTTTTCCATCTTCGCTGATCGCTTCGTCAGCCACTTTCCCATATTCCGCGGCGGCGTCGGCAAAGCGCTCGCTATTATAGAGTGCATGAGCGCGCCACATGCGCGTTTCCAGGGCTTGCTGCGAACCGTTGCGCATCGTTTGCAACGCTTTGGCATACGCGGCTTCTGCGTGCGCATAATCCTTCAGGCCGAAGTAGGCTTCCGCCTGCGCCAGTGTCGCCTGATTGCGGGCCGTGGGGGTTGAGCGCTCACTGTCAATCACCGTGGTGAACAGGGTGATGGCTTTTTGATAATCGGCCTGGATGTCAACGCTTTTATTCGGGTCGTTGGTGCGCGCGCGGCCGGCATAGGCAAAACCCAATGCCAGCGTGGCTTCCCCCAGTACTTCAGAGTCCTTATAGTCGGTGGTGACGCGTTCCAGCGGGGATATCGCATCGGCGAAATGCTCCTGTCGCAACTCGATCATGCCCACGGAGTAAAGCGCCCAGGAAGCCATGGCATGTTTGGGGGCACTGGTGGCTACCTTCTGGTATTCAGTCTCCGCTTCACCCGTCCGTTTGAGTTGGTACAGGCTTTCCGCTTTCCAGTAGCGCGCACGCGCGGTAAGGTCAGGGTCATAATCCGCGGCGATTTTCACGCAATTGTCATATGCCACGACGGCTTTATCATAGCGTTGTAGTTGGAAATAACACTCTGCCATCTGAAAATGCGTCTCGCCGCGCAGGTGCGCGAATTCCAGACCCAGCGCTTTCAAGACCACCGGTTGATAGGCGGCCAGGGCTTTATTGTACTCCAGCTTGCGTTGATACACGCGCCCGAGCATGTATCCCGCTTCATTGCACCGCAGATCAGCCGGGTAGGTGGTGATAAAGCTCTGCAGTTCATCAATCGCCTGCGTATCAAGGTGAAGGTTATAAAACTGCTTGGCGGCCCCGAAGGCTTTATCGGCTGTCGTCGGCGTAGCGGCCATGATTTGCGCAGCGAGCATCCCTGCCAGGCCCACGGCGAGTATCAATCGAATAACGAGCTTCATCGCGTTTCTCCTCAAATCGTCCCATCTTTGCCCCAGGGCATCGGCGCTTCGCGGTGTGGGCGAGGCGCGACGAACCACGATGAATATCCGTGGTCCGGCATACGGGGCAGGCCTCTGCGTGCTATTGTACCACGCGAGGGTCAATAAGTAACCTGCTTCCCCCACGGGGTTGACGCCCGCGCGTCGACAAAGTCGACACCGCAGTCACTATTATAGGACTTTCGCTTGCGAACGGTTTGCCCTCACCCAACCCCTCTCCCCGAGGAGAGAGGAGCAAGCGGAAACGAAAGTCCTGTATTATATTGACAACCAGTGATTCGATATGTTGTGCCCCTTCATCTCCAGCAACAGACCATTTATATCGACCGTGTCCGTTGGTTCTCCTGTTCCGAACGAAGGAACGCTTGACGTATCGCACGGACGTTGCTACAATAACCCGCGTATTTCGTTACGCTATTGAGGAGCACTTACGTCCATGGGCAAGCAAGTTGAAGTTGAGGGGTTGCGCGTGTTGACCCCAAGTTTGGATAAGTTCCGCCAATTCGAGCGAGAGGTCATCGGGGGGATTACGCGCGAGGTCGAAGGCCGCAAAGAAAAGGCCGAATCGCAGCGCATTTCTCGGGAGAAAAAGGCCAAGCGCAAACGCCAGCGCGCCGCTGCCGGCATGTCCTGATTTTCCACTGACCGCACATTTTTTCGGCAGAGGTCCGTTCCGGGCCTCTGCCATTTGTTGTTGGTGTTGCTTCCCGCACCCGGGAAATATCACGCGCGGGGAATCCATTTCACTGGATTCCCCGCGCGTTTTGCGTCTCTTCGCCTGCCGCAGCAGATTGGCAGCTCTTCAGCCCGCCTCAGTCTGGCACCGGATCATTGATGACCTGCAGGAAGAGGTCATGCCGGGTGGGTTGGTTCTCTACACCCAGGTCAGGATATGGTGGGAACAGGTCGCGACTGGCGGTTGAGAGCACCCACATACCGGCTTCCGGCGAATTGGCCAACACGGATGCCGTGTCCGGACCCGACTGGCGCGTGATGAAGATCGAGCCGTCACCGGCCAGCACCTCCATGGGCAACATTCGTTCCGGGATATATCGCGTGAGCACCGGTTGCACCGCATCGCCCGCGGCGACCGTCACGGTGTGGGAGAAGCGCAGCGTGATGGCGTCCACCACGGTTACCGCCTCATTGATCACCGTTGCACCCACATTGACCAACATGCCGTTGCTGAACCCGAGCGTGGAATTGACGGTCACATCCGTACCCGTAACCGCCGCGGCCACCTGCGTGCCGTTCCACCCCGGCGTGGGGGTGATGTCACTCTCCACACGCAGATCCATACGCCCATTTGCGCCGGGGATCTGACGGTACGGTCGGGCATAAATGCGCGGACCGAGGCCGTCCTCATGGATGCGGGTCCAGTAGAGCCAGACACGCGGGGAGGTGAGTAAGTTGTTGGCGTTGCCGAAGACTTTATTATTATTCTCGTCTTTGTAGCGATAGCGCTCGACACAGACCATGGGGTTGATATCCGCCGACAGACTACTGGTGAGCCGTTGCAAGCGCGGAACACCGGTGACTTGCACACTCGTCAACGCATACGGCGTCTGCATGACGCGCAACACGCTGCGATAGGGGTTGAAGCTCACGCGCAGCAGTTTCCCATCCAACGTGCCTTCGAGCACGTACTCCGCGCGCGCATCGGGCAGAATGGCCGGTTGGGTATTATCCGGCAAATCTCGCCAGTTGCCCAGAGTGAGTTCGGTGGTGACCGTCGTGTGATCCGGTTTGACCGCCGACACCTGCACGCGCAGGCGCAGGTTGCTGGTGTTATTGGGGTCAAAGGACAACAACCAGACCAGTGCATTGCCCGTTAAGAAAGTGCTATTGTCCGCACTGGGTTGCAGGTATTCCGTCACAGTCCCTTCGACAGTGGTCGCCTCGGGCAGGTGGAGTGTCTGCAGCGTGAGCGACGGCGCCACGGTGCCGGAGACTCCCAGGCGCGCATAATACAGATCGGCGTTGCCATCCGCGCGCGACCCCTGCACGATCATATTGAGGTTATGCATGGGGTTTTCGGCAGCGCCGGCTACGGAATCCGCCCAGACTTGCGGGCGATCCACGGCAAGGAAGGCCCAGTTGAGCGGCTGCAGCGGTTGGTCGAGTTTCCACGTCGTCGCGGGAAGTACGCCGGACGCAGAGGCGAAATACAACCCGCTGGTGTCGCGTGTGCCGGCACGATACAGCAGGAGCGCGCCGGTCCACGTCGGGTCGCCAGGGTTGGTGGGAACAGCTTGCACGCGGGGCAACAACGTCGGTGCGGTGCGATTCGGCAACGGCGGCGCTTCACCGAGTTGTGGCACATCGCCCGGTGCGCCTACCCAAATCAGCGGATGCGTTGGATCCAACGCATTCGTCGGCGCGGACGGATCACGCGGGTTGAAGCGCTTATAGACGATGTACGAGGCCGGTTGATAGGACGGCGCCAGCTTATTCAGCGTCGGGTCCATGCGGCTGAAGCGCTGCACGCCGGAGACGACCCAGGTGAGCCAGATGTCGTCGCCGTCCATCGCAACTTGCGGTTGGGAGAAGCGCAGCGGTCGCGGTCCGCCATCCGGTTGCACCGGATCGCTCATCGTCTGCCGAATGCGCTCCATATCTTCCTGTGCCACGACCGGCACCCAGGGGTGCGACAGGATTTCCACAATGGTATCCTGTGCCGCCCATTGGGCATCGGGCAGATCTTCATTCGTCCACGGATCGACAGCGGTGACATTGGTATAGAGCACCTTGGTGTTGTCCGCGGGATCGGGCACGTTGTGGATCGCCGTCACCCAACCACACCAGACGGGAAGCCCGGAGGGTCCACCGTCTTTGGCCTTCTTGCGGATGACCAGGACATCGCTGGTGATGGTATTGGTCTTCAGTGGATTTTCATCCACGCGGATGAGATTGGCATATTGCGGCAGCAAGGCGATGGTCTTCGTCGCGCCTTGCACCACCGGCAACAGGGGTTGTGTGATGAGATGCTTGGCGCGGCGATACCAGAGGTTCGTATCCGTCAAACGCGTCGGCAACAACGTATGGAAGTCATTGCGCGGATCTGCATCATTGAGCAGCGGGGTATTGCTGGCCACCCACACCGCCAGATCGTCGCGTTCCGTCGACAAGGGGTCGACGCGCATCTGCGGCAACGGCGCGGCCACCGGCCAGCTCTCGGACCCGGTCAGATAACTCGTCCAATTCCTTCCGGCGAGTTGCGTATGGCGGAAATAATCAATGCCCGGCGGCGACGACGAGAAGGGACGCGGCAGATACATGGAAATGTCGGTCTCATTGATGCGTTCCGACATAATAGTAGTGTCATTACTGCCATTAGCTGAATTCATGGCATCCACCAGACGCACGGTACCGATGCCGGTATAGGTGCCCGTCGGCTGGCGATGGAGAAGATCAGACGGCAGCGGCAGCGAGAAGGGACGGCTAAAGCTATAATCCAGGCCCGCCGGGCTCTTGAGCACGCGCCAATCGCTATCAAAGATATGGGTATAGCGCAAGGGCTGCAATTCATTCAACTTCCGCCACTCGACCAGATCGGCGTCGGCGCGATAATGTACGCCGGGAGAGCCGGAACGCAGCATTTCAAACGCGGTGGTCAGCCCTTCAAGGCGCGGCGCCACGGTCACCAGATCAGTGCCGTCCGTCGTGGCCAGCGGGCTGCTGGCAGAGATAGAACCGCCGGGGTCGGTAGTGTTGCCGGCCAGCGTTGTGTTGCCGTTATTCGCTATCGAAGGCATCTTGTCCGGCAATCCATAGGTCGCTCCACCCTGCTGGCGGCCAAGGTCCACGACGGTGTTGTTCATCTGCGCCGCCACCTGTGGCGCCACGCCAAGGAAGGACGCCATGCTGCGTGGCGTATCCGGGCCGGCCCAGGAGCCGAAGTCCGGGTTGCTGTTCGGCAACACCAGGTAATAGGGTTCGCCGGCATCCCAGATGCCGTTGCCGTTCATGTCGACGAACACCCGGTAATCAAAGGCGCCGGGGGCCAAATGGTATTTCGTCAGACCAACTTGCAAATACAACGGCTCGCCGCGGTCCCACTGGCCATTGCCGTTGATGTCGTCATACAGGAAATTCGCCAGCGGCGGCAGTGTTTCCGGGAAGGTCGCATAAGCGCCGGTAAGCAATACGCCGTTCACACTGGCCGGTTGGTGGTTGGGCACATGGCGCGTGACATGCACGTCCATGGATTCGCCATTCCGCAGGACGGGGCCGATCGAGCGATCCAGCGTATCGGTACCCATGCTGAGATGATGTTCACTGTACGCATCGAAACGGAAGCCGTCCCAGTCCGTGCCGGCGCTGGGGGTCTTGCCGAAGTCATATCCCGGCGCGGCGTCGAGCATGCCATTCCAGTCCGGCGTGGTGCGATAGATGACGGCATTCTTCACGACACTCACCACGGGAGTGACCGTGATGGTGCTGTTGGGAAGGTCCACGCTGACCACGACGGCCGTCGCATCGTCCGCGGCGCCGAGGTTGTAGATATAGAGCGAATCCAGGGGTTTATAGAGCGTCGGGGCGGACACCGGAATAACGATGCCGGTGTTCACATCATTCGTCGCCGTGCCCAGTGTTTCATAGGTCATCGGAACCCGCAAGTCGATCGGCTTCACAATAAAGCGATACTGCGGGTTATTGGCATTCACCCCGAAGTTTGCCAAACTGGTGACGGTCACCGTGGGCGAGGTCGCAATATTGCCCGGTGAGGACATGTCGCCCAGCGACAGGTTGCCGTTCGTGTCCAGCCCGGTGACATTGATCGGATTGGTGAGCACGAAGTCCGGCGACCATTCGTCGCGGATAATCGCGAATTTCTTGATATTGACCGCCGGACTGACGGTAATGGTGTTGGTGTTGGTATTCACCTGCCGCACATTGGTATCCATGTCCGCGATGCCATCTGGATTATCGATCAGGATGTTGTGGCCGATTTTCACCCTGCTGGCGTTATCCACCTTGAGCGTCGTGGCGCCATTGGCATCGTTATCAACATAGTTGGCGATGATCAGGCGATCGAGAAACGACATGGCGATGCTGTATTGCGGCGGGCGCGCACTGAATTGCCGCCAGGCCTGCCGGATCGTGGCGCGCCAGGCAAACGGGGTAAAGCTATTGTTGATGACATTGCCGTTGTTGCGGCTGAAGGAATAGAGCGACGCCGTGGCGCCTAATCCCATGCGGATGCCCGAAGTGGCGATGTTCTGCGCCGTCTTTTTGAAGCTGAACATCTGGCTGCCGGCATTCGAAAGGCTACTCATGGAGCGGAACGAGCGGGTCATCGGAATGAGCAAGGGGTCGCCGCTCTCCGGATCGATCTCATTCCACGGCGAGAACGACATGCGGTTCCGCCCGCCAGTGGACAGGCGCATATTGCCGTTGGTGTTATCCTGCATCTCCCAGCCATTGTAGTACAGGCGGACTTCGAAGGTATTCGACCAGGCGTTATCCACCCGCGTTTCCGCGCGTTCCGGCGCCGGCGTCATGGTGACGTCGCGGTTGTAGGTTTGATAAGTCACCGTGACCTGGTTGCGCCCGAGCGTACCGGCATCCTCATGCGGAATGGGGTGCTGATAGAGCTGGAAGTACAGGTAGGAATCCTGCCCCATGGGACGCTTAACCGTTTCTTTATTGGTGTCCGGCATCGCGCTGTTCATGACGTTCGCATTGCTGGTCACCTTCAAGCGGACAGCGAGCTTCACTTTGGCTCCGGCATCCACGGTAATGGGCGTTGCCGGGTCCACCGTGAAGAACTGGTTGTTCGGATCGGTAGTATCCGCGGTCAGTACGGTGGTGCGCACCTGAGGATGGGCGGTGTTGACGATATCGACATCCAGGCCGGGCGATAACCAGGACGCGTCATCCACCGGGATGGTGGTGACATTCGTGCCGCCGGTCTTCACCGTGGTGATGGTCAAGTCGCGATCCGGTTTGCCTTCCTGCACCTTGGCATAGAAAACCAGGCGCCGCTGATAGTCAGACTGTGATTGCATGGGGTCGCGCTGATTCGGGAAGAAGGCGAACCCGTTTTTCAGGGCATCCTGATACCATTTGATCTCCCACGGCGCGCCGGTGGAGACTTCCGCCAGATAGGTTTCCGCGCGGAAGGTCCATTCCTCAGTGCCTAGATGGCCGGTCGGCGAAATGAAGCGGACATAGGCGCCGGCGGCGCCGAGTGGCTGCGCCGCCGTGGTGATGGCAACGTGGGCGCCGCCGGGGTTCCACACCTTGGTCGCATCGGTAAGGTCTTTGCCGTCATCGGACCAGGACCAGGCGAAGGTATTCGGATCAGCGGCCGCGTCGTCGATATCGACTTTATAATCGCGCGCCGGGCCCGGGCCGGTGTAGTGCCCCAGCGTCGACATGTCGCCGCGTCCGAGCAGATTAAAGGTCGGCGGGTAGATAAAGGACAGTTCGGGCACCGGTTGCGTCGCGGGATCCCCCAGCGTACCGGGCATCACGTCATCCACTTTCACATTGTCCACGATGCCGCGCCCACTATTTTGCACGGTAATCACGAACTTCAACCAGACCTTGCCGGCCTCATTGAACGAATCGCGCACGCCGTTGCCATTCACATCAGTGAACGGTTCGCCGTTATCGTATTGTCCGTTGCCATTCACATCGATGTACGGTTCATTCACCGCCCACGGGCCGGTGGTCAGCCACTGGAAGGTGCCCCCGCTGATATCCAGACGCGGTTCGCCCGGATCCCACACCCCGTTGCCGTTCAAGTCGATGAACGGTTCACGGTCGATCAGTTCTACGGTCTTGCTCACGCGCGGCCGAGAGGGGATCTTGAGTTTATACGGGTCATCCTCGGGTTTCGGCTTGTCGTCGGTGGGCGGCGGCGGACCAGGAGGACCGGTATCAGGATTAATCGGCGAGCCGTTATACCCGAGTTGATCGCCGAAGGCATAGATGTAATGGTCGGTGGACGCCTGGTAGAGAATCGCGCGACTACCTTCCGCGACCTTCATGCCCACGATGGGGGAGGCGTAGACCTTATTGCGAATATCGCGGGACCAGAGCATCTGGTACTCGTTGCCGTAGAAGCTCAGCGCATAGATTTTATGGTTGTTCGAGCCGAAGTAGGCGATATAACTGCGATCGCCGGTGGAGGTGGCGGCAAAGGTCCAGCTATCGCCGGCTTTATGCCCGGCGGCGTTGCCGAAGGTAACAGTGACCCCCAGACTGAGCGGTTGCGCCACGTTGGCGGTAATGGCCGTGGGACCGTGAGTGGTCGTCCAGTTATCGTCCGTCCAGGTGAAGGTGTTCGGGTTGACGCCTTCCGCATCACCGGATTTGATCTTCACGATATAATTCGTCGTGCCGAGACCGCTGAACAATCCACCGGCCGTCAGGTCATTTTGCAGCACGCCGGTGGCGGCTACCGGGGTGCTGACCGCGGCCTTCATCTCCGTGGTGACGGCCGGCGAAGTGCGAATGGGGCCGGTGGTGGGGAAGAACCACAATGGGTTCAACGACTCATCGAACGCATAGAGCTTGGCATCGATCGAGCCGACAAGGACCACCTGCTCATCAGTGGTCATGGTAGTGGCAGTGGTGGGGATCGTGGCACTGTCCAGCGTGACGGTCTTCTGATCCGTGCCCTGGGCGGTGACGTGGAAACTGCCGGAGCCGGTCGGCCAATTGACCTGCACGCGCATATTCACCTTCAGCCCGCCATTGCCTTCCTTCAGCACCAGATCAGAGGTGCCGGCTGCGATGTTGTTCGCCACGGTTTTGACATGATAGGTGGTGCTGCTGGTCTCCGGAACGGCGGCCGCGGTGCTGGTGAACGGCCCCAACGGCAGCGAAGGCGCGCCATTCTGCCCCGGCCATGACGACACCGACGTGTACGCCGGCACATGGGTCGACGCATTGACATTGTCCGGATCGATACTATAAAACACGCCGGTAAAGCCATTGAAATTATCGGAGCCGATGTAAACGCGCGTGGCGCCACCCAACGTGCTGACGGTCGGACTGGCGGTCGCCGGTCCGGCCAGCAACAAGCGCCAGAGCAAACGCTGGGCGTCGTCCTGAGTTTGCGTATCCAGCGCCAGCAGGTAACCGCGATTGGCATCGGGCGCGCTGACGCTCACAAAAAGCGTAGCGCCGGTGGTGTCCAGTGCGGGCGCGGAGACAATTTGCAGCGTTGTCTCCGTTGCATCAAGGGCCGGCACGGCATAGGACCATTTCAGGTTGCCGTTGAGATCGAGCGCCAGGACTTCGCCATCATCGGTCCCGATGTAAATATTACCGAGTTGGTCGATGACCGGTGAGGACTGGATAGTGCCGATGTGATCCTCAAGGCCGGCGCCCTCATGCGGGAACTTCCAACTGACATGGCCCCCGCGATCGAGGCAATAGACGTGTCCCTGCTGTGATTCCTTGGTCGAGATCACCGAGGTCGCGATGACATGTCCCGCACGGACGATATGTTGCGAGGCCACGTCGATCAGAATACGCCAGTATCCGGTGCCGGAAGGTCCGGCCACGATGGCGGAGATGATGCCGATATACTCGAAGGAGGCGCCGGTGGAGTCGGTGACATACACCTCCGCGCCTACGATAAAGTTGGCGGCGTTGATGGCATCAACGAGGAGCACGGCGACAGGTTGATCGGTATGTATGGGTTCGATCAGACTATATTGATTCGCCGGGACATTGGGGCCGTTCGGATCAATCTTCCCACCCGGTATGACAATAGTGCCGTCCTTCATCTCTACGCCAAACAGCGGCACCTGCGTGCTGTCCGGCATATCGGTGGTGCCAAAGGCGATATATTCATTGCGCACGCCCTGTCCCTGGGCATTCACGCGCGTCGTGGCATAAATGGCCGGCGAGGAGAAGAGCTGGCCCATCTTCTTATCATCGTCCTGCCGCCAGCGCATCCGGCCGCTGGACGCGTCGTAGGCGAGCAATGCACCGCGTTGACGCAGCACGCCGTACTGATCCGTTTCATCGCATGTACCGGCGTAGAGCACGCCCAGCGGGGACGCATCGTCGGCATACCCGAGTACCGGCGTGCTTTCCAGAGTGCTGCCGGTATCCTGATACCAGCGGAGCAGGCGCGTAATGGGTCCGGGCAGCGCGGAGAATCCAGTCCGTTGATTATTGGCATGGAACGTATTCCACAGCGACGAGGCATCGTGCGCGGGGAGAATCGGCAGCACCGGCGGCGTAATGGATTGGTCGCTGGGGCCGATGGCATACAGCACGCCGTCATCCGCGGCGACATAGAGTAGTTGCGCGGGGCCGATCGCCGGCGAGGTGAGCATGGGCAATGCCGTGCCGCGCATGGAACTGATGATATCACCGGCGTTGCGTTGGTAGCCGGGTCCGACACTGACGTCCAGGTACCCGAAGGCGCGAGAGATGAACACCTGGGAATCGATCGGATAATCCTCCGCAATGATGCCGTCGCCATTCAAGTCGATCTGCGCGATATCGTTCGAGATCTCCAGGGTGTGCCCGTCAACGACTTTCGTCACGTTGCCGAGGACGCGCAGCGGTTGCAGGGTATCGGTGACCGGATCATATTTCGCGATGATGGAGATGCTGTCGCCCACCAGAATGCCCGACGTGCTGGCCACGACCAGGCGTTTGGCATCACCGGCGACCGGCGCCGTCGCGGTGAGCGTGGTGGGGGGTATCGTCGCCGGGGGGACCACATTCGTGATGACCCCCAATGGCTCCGGGCGCCCGCCGTCAGGACGCGTAATTTGCACCTGATCGCCCACGCCGAACCCCACAGTCGAGGGAACGGGTAGCGCGGTGGTGCCGGCATCGATATCCTGATAAAGGGTGGTCGCCACCAGACTACGGTCCGGCAGGTAGGTCCACAGCGTCTTCCCTGCTTCCGGGTCGACACAGAAGAGGTTGCCGTTGTCCGTCCCGAAGAAAAGATGACCCTGAGCATCGATCACCGGTGAGGAACGCACGGTGGTGCCGGCATCAAACAACTGTGTGACCTGCGGCGCCCACGGTTGGTCGCTGCTGAGGGGGCGCGCACCGGTATACACGGTGGCATGGTCATAGGCGAGTGGATAATTGGTGGTCTTTCCCGCATCAGTGTTTTTTTGCAGATAGGGGCGCAGTCCGCTGACACTGACCGCACTGTAGTAGATGCTGGTGTAGATCTGCGTGAAGGGACCGGTGTAGTTGCCGGCCGCATCGGGCAGGCGGTAGTAGCCGGACACGCGCGTCTGCACCTGGTTGCCAACAAGCGGCGTCGGGTCTACCAGCACGGTGAGCTCAATCCCGCGGCCATTCGTCCATTTCCCGGTCAGGTCTTTCGTGTTGATATCGGCGGAATCGGCAAAGTTCAATATCGACTTGTCGGACAGGGAGATATGATAATCCGCCGTGCCATTGGTCAATCCGAACTGCAGCACCTCACTGCCATCGGTGGCTGCGAAGGTCGGGGTGAGGCGCCCGACCAGCACGATATAGCGCGAGTAGGCGGCGCCCCGCGTATCGGTGGTCCAACTGACGGTGGGGGTCACGGCCCAGTTCGCCGTCCCCGCGGCGATCGTACCCGAACCATAATCGCGCGCGGACAGGCCGGCAACAAAGAGCTTCCCGCTATCGACAGGCAGGTACGCCTGACCATCGCCGGTGATCGCGGCGGTATTGCTGATGCCGGCCGGTCCGGACACCGGCCATCCGGCCATCGGCGTGCCGGTGCTGCCGTGCAGCAAATACATATCCCCTTGAGTCGTGCCCAGGAAGATATCCGGTCCACCGGGGTTCTGCACCACGACGGGGGACGCGGCGACGGCGTCAAAGAGATCGCTGCGCCAGAGCAGCGGGGGTTGCGTGGCAGTGCCATCAGGCGCCAGCGCCAACACTTGACCGCCTGTGGTAGCAGCTACCAGTGTGGCGTCGCCATTGGCCAGGGAGCCATACAGCGCCGGTGAACTGACGAACGGCGGCAGCGCCGGATCGTCTTTCTTCGGATATTCCCAGAGCACCACGCCATTTAGCGCGCCGCTATAGCACACTATGCGCCCGCCGCCGCCGGTGAAGTCGCGCGCGGCCACCTCAAAGAGATACAGGTTGACCGGACGCGCATCGGTAGCGTCCGTGACTTTGCGCCAGCGGATCGCCTGCACATACCTGTCGATCACGATCTCATCGATCGGATAATCCGCGACCTGGACGCCGGCCGCCACCGTCTTTTTGTCGACGCGTTTGATCGTGCGCCAGACACCGGTGGTGTCCTGCACCTGCAGATCATACAACTGCAGGGTTTTAATGCGCACGCGATAGATATACTGCGGGGACGTCACGAGCGTCGCATCCACCGGCGTGGTGGCCGTGATGGGTTGGGCGTCGGTGGGTACGGCGCCGCCGGTATAGGTGAGACCAGCGGGAGCGACCAGCGTTTTCACCGCGCCGGCGGTGTAGATTTCGAACCCCTGCACCGTGGCGGTGATGGTCGCGTTATTCACCCATTTGATGCGCGTCGCCATCAAGTTGACATCGATCGTCAGGTAGCGCGGCGTCGCAGCGTTGGTATAGGTTACCAGCAGATTCCAGGTTCCGTTCTGTTCATAAAAGAGTTGGCCGGCATCTTTGGTATACACGCGTACGCGGGTCACGATGAAGGGTTTATGATTGACCGGATCCATGTCGTAGATCAGGCTGTCGCCGGCATTCAGCGTAACGTTGGCGACGCCTCCCTGCAACTGGTTCTTGTCGCCATTGTTATAGGCGCCGGCGCCATGCAATTCATCCGCGGTGGCTGCGAACACCAGGTAGCCCGCTGGGCCAGACGCGAAGATCGGTGACGAGAGGAAGCTTCCGCGCGGCAATGTCGGGTTGGCGGCCGCGGAGTTCCATTTGATCGTGCCATCAGTGTCAACCAGATACAGCGTGCCATCCACGGCGCCGACCGCCAGCTTGCCGTCGGTGTTGACCGCCGGGGTCGCGCGGACCATCCCCTGACCGGGCAAGGTGATGGAACCGGCACTCGGATCCCACGACCCGGTGACCACCGGCGCGCCGGACAGGGCGTCGTGCGCGTAGAGCTTGCCTTCATCGGTACCCTGGTACACGCGGGGTTGACGATCCGGTGTGCGGTCGGTGACCACCGGCGAGGAAGAGATGTGTGCATTGTTATGCGCTGCGAGCCAGCGTAAACTGGGGCTGTAGGGACCGGCCTCCTGAGCGTTGGCGAGTTCCAGGCTCCCCTGATGCCGTGCATCGCGGTGGAAGAAACTCCAGGGGGAATAGGATTGTGTGATGCGGACATCCGGTTGCGGCGCACTTGTCCACAACGTACCGCGCGGCCCAATGGCATAGACGGCGCCGTCATCGCTGCCCACCATGACTGTATCGCCCATCCAAAGACTCGGGGCGGAGCGGATAGGCAACCCGCGCGGCTGTCCCCCGTTGCTGGCGGCGTTCCATATCCACTGGATGCCGGGCACCTGGAGCGCGGTGTCGGCCGGTGGCGCGGTGAAGTAGGCCATCACCTTTTCAACGCGTGCGGTATAACTGGAGCCGGCGGTGGGGTCAACGGCCAACGCGAACGGGTACAGCGTGGCCGGCGCCGGATTGACGGTAAAGAAACCAAGCGGGGTGTAGGCGGCCGTGAAATTGCCATACGCATCGGCCACGCGATAATACGCCGTGAAGCGCAGCGTATTGCCGCCAAGCTGCGTGGTGGTGAGCAGCACATCCAACCCATCAAGCAGTGAGCGGCCATCCGCCAGCGTGTAGGTCGCTGTCGCCCGCACCACGCCGGCGGCATCACACAGCGCGACGGCGCCATTGTTCTGCAGTGAAATATAGGCGGCCGGCGTCAGCGGGGCGTCCGCGGTGCAATAGCCAAACTGCATCTCCTGTGTGACTGCCGTAAAGTTGGGGAACAGACGCCCGAGCAGGGTGTTGGTCGGGACCGTATCATCGAAGGCTTTGTTGACTTTGTCGACCCACTGACCGTTATTCACACCGACCTTCACCACCTGGGTCGCGAAATTAGTCAAACCGGGCCACTGGCTAGCCGGCGCCAGGCAGTAGACACTGCCGCGATTCGTTGCCGCCAGCACTTTCCCTGCGGCGTCGATTGTGAGCGGACTGGTGATCCCGCCATCCAGGTTCACGGACTGCACGGTCGGCGTGACAACTCCGGCCAGGGTGAAGAGCGTTCCGGCGCTGTCGCCGATATATATCGTATTCGATTGCGCCACATCATCAAAGTGGAGCGCCGCCGGAGTCCGGAAGGCCCGTTTCCCCGGCGTGGCGTAGGTCCACCGACTGAGTAATTCCAGTGTCCCATCGCCGCGTTTATGTTCATAGAAGGTATGCACCGTACCGGCTACATCGCCAAGGCATAGGATATCCAGGAATTGCCCGGCCGCGTTGGGATCGGGCTCGCGTCCCACTACGGGGCCGGCGGCAAGGTCGGCGACCGTGGGCGGAACGCCGGCGCAGCTATTGGGGTATACGAATTTATCGAGCAGGTCGCCATCCAACAGGTAGACCTTGCCGGTTCGCGCGGCGACCGCGACACGCGGCAGATTGTCGATCGCCGAACGATAGATGGCCAGGTTGCCGGCCGTTGGCCCGGACATGGTGAAGGTACATGTTTTCGTCGGGTCCGCCACCTGTGGGGCGAGCACGCCGCCGGGAGTGACTTTATAGACCGTGCCGCTGTCGCTGGCGAAATAGACGAAACCATTGTCATCCAGCACCGCGGGAGTGGAGATCGTTCCCAGCGGCGTATCGCTCAATTGGGGGTAGGCCCAGAGGAACTGCCCGTTTTGTGCGAAGGCGAAGAGGCGACCGGTGAGCGCGGTGACATAGATGCGGCCATACGCCTGGTCGACTACCGGCGCTCCGCGCACCGCGCCCAGGTACTGCTGAACATCGTTCGCCCAAATCACCGCGCCGGATTCCGGATCCACCGCCCGCAGCAGACCGTCGTCGGAACCGATATACGACATCCAGACCGCCTGTCGCGGACCGGACGCCGGACGCCAGTAGAAACCCGCTTGCAGCAGGTACCCCTGCTGATACGATCCAACTACCGGGGCTGCCAGCACCAGTTTGCTCCCCTGGAGCTGCGTGACGGTGACGTATTCGAATTTCGTCGCATCGCTCAGGTCGCTGATCTTCACCGTATCGCCGGGTAGGAATCGCTCCGGGTTGGCAATGGCAATGGAGGTTTGCCCGGCATTGAGCAGATTGGCCAGCACGGTGTAACCGGCGCTGTAGCTTCGGGTGAGCCCGTTCGTCAGGATCAAAGTGTTGCCGAGGCGATGGTCAACCACGGCATACTCAAAACGGGTATTGTCGTTGGCGTCGGTTATCTTCACCGTGCCGCCGGGCAACACGCCGGTGGCATCCACGAGCGGCACGTTGATGCCGCCGGCCGTCAGTACGTTCGCCAGCACGATATAGCCATTCGCGTAACTGCGCACCACGCCGGGGTTCGCCAGGACCAATGTATTGACGGTAACCTGACTGACTTGCACATACTCATACAGGGTGGCATCGCCGGCGTCGGTAATTTTAATCGTCCCGCCGGGCAGAATGCCGGTCGCATCGGTCACCGCGACATTGATATCGCCGGCGGTGAGGGTGCTCCCGGGGGGTATCGCCGGGGTGACGGTGCTCACGGAGAGCACCGCCGTGCTCTCCATAGCCGCGACGCGAAATTGGCTGACCCGCACCGTGTCGCCGGCGGCGTGGGTGTCCAGCGCCGGGTAGGTCATCGTGACCGTCAACTTATCATCGGAAATTTTGAGGATCGGACCGAGATAATCATGGCCGACGATCAGCGGATCGCCAACCACAAACTGATCCGTCACGTCGTCCGCAAAGACGAGTTGCGTGTCGCCCACCGCCACGGGGTTGGCGAGTTGACTGGAGCGCACACGTTCACTGACGCGGGCACTGGCCACGGTGCCGGCGACCGCGCCGCCGGTGGGCAGCGTCCAGCGCAGTTGCGTGGTGGGGTCGATCCCGGGTCCGCTGAGCAGGGTCGGGGCGGTAAAGAACTCGCCCACCGTCGATACGGCTCCGGTATGCGTCTCCTCATGCTGGAACTGCGGCCACGCCGGTGCAGGCAAGGTGGTCACCGGCGCTGGGGGGACATTCTTGTCTGAGAGATAGATGAAGTAGCCGTCCGAGGACACCGCCAGCAGGGTTTTGGTTTGCTGGGGAATGACAGTCGTCCGGAACGCCGGACCACGCCCGGTTGCGCCGGGCCATGCCCAGTTGAGGGTGTTCACATTATTACTTTTTACGCTGAACACCGCGCCATTTTCCCCGGCGACGAAGATATCCCCGTTGATATCGATCATTGGTTGGTTACGGATGACGGCCGTAACCGCGGTCGAGGTGATCGGGGCGCCGGGCGCCGCGGGATTGGTCAGGTCGATATCGAGCAGTCCCGGGCCTTCACACCCGGCGTAGAAGTGGTTGGCACGCAATGCACCGGTGGTATAGCCACCAGCCACCGCGGGCACGGTGGCCAAAGTGACTCCGTGGTACGCGTCAATACTGTAGAAGATGCCGGTACGGTCACCGAGGAACAGGTATTCGGCAGCGCCGCGATCGTCGACGACTGGCGACGCCAGGAACCCATGCGGGGTGGATAGGGACCAACGCACTTGCCCGTCATCCACATTCAGGCACGAGATGACGCCGAGGGTATCGGCGAGGTAGAGCGGTTGATGCACCGCGGCACTGGTGATCTTCGCCGCCAGGGTAAACCCCGCGGGAATAAGCGGCATGACGGTAACAACCGACTGCCCCACGGCCGGTGCGGTCATACCGGTGATCGTGCCGGTATAATCCGGCTGTCCGGCTTCACTGAGCGTGATCTGATCGCCAAGGGCGAATTTTGGGTAGTCGGTGTCGGCAATGGCGACGGTCGTCGTGGTAGGCGCCGCCAAAATGCTGATATTCACCGCCGGGGCGATGGCCGTCCCGAGTGCCGGCGTGCTTTCAAAGGCCCCCGTGGATGTCAGCAGCGTTGTGATGACGCCGGTGGCCAACGTGATGCGATAGAGGTGGCCATCGCTGGAAGCCACGAAGAGAAACGCCCCGGTGGGATCGGCCATCGGCGAGGCGACAAGGGGGCCGAAGGGGGCTTGCGCTGCCGGCGGGTAGACTGCCGGCGCCAAGGGGACGCCCGCCAGCACGTGGTAGGCATAGAGCCGGCCATCGCGATTCGCCGCGCAGACGGTGTAATCATTTTTATCCGTGCCCAGCACCAGCGGGGTGCCGCGGAACGGGGTGCGGGTATCCTGGCGCACCTGAACGGCATGCGCCGCATTCTTCAGGTCGACCCAGCAGAGGTGACCGTCGTCAACGCCAACGATGGCGAAGTCCCCGCTGGGGTCGAGGACCGGAGTGGCGGCGACCGCGGAACGCAGCGCGGGTGTCAGCGGGTTGGGCAGTGTGACGACCCACTCCGGGGAGGGATTCATCGGTCCCTGCTCCGCGGCTTGCGCGGTGTGGCGGGGGTTCTGCCCGAACATCGGCCAATCCGAAGCGGCGGCTCCGGCCATTATCCCGGCAACGAGCAGACAGAGCCCCGCCAGCGCCAGGCGGACGGGTAGGATGCTTTTTGTATGTATTATGCGCGCTCGCATACCATGTCTCCTGTCTGCTCAATCCTGATCGATGCACAACGGCTGGCTCAGCGGATAGGTCCAGCCCGGGATATTCGGATAATCCGTCGCCAGCGGATTCGGATACACGCAATAGTTCATGGTTGAGTCAATAATGCCCCACCCCTGGTTCTGGTACGGGTTCACCCAACGCACCTCAAAAGCGTGGATGCGCCGCTGGGCTTTCCCGTTGATCCAGGTGGCCGGATCCGTACTGGCAATGCTGTTCAACTGCACGATCAGATAGCGCACCAGCCGCGGGTCGGTGGTTGTTTGTCCACTGCCGGCGTCCAGGCGTGTATGAACAGGACCGTGAATATAGGCATGTCTTCGAGACCCCTTAAGGAAGATGAGTTGAGCCTCAAGGAGACTATTATCTGTTACGACGGAATAGCCGTAGTCGTCCATTCCGGGAACCCGATCAACGGTCTTTCCCTCCGTCAGGTGGCCGATGTCTTTGCGGGTGTCATCACAAATTGGAGCCAGTTGGGCTGGGTTGACAGAAAGATAGATGCAATTACGAGGGAAGAGGGCTCAGGAACCCGAGGCTCCTTCGAGGACCTCGTCATGAAGGGACGGGAGATCGATGACGGCATCATGGTCCAGGATTCGAACGGCTCGGTAAGGGAGATTGTGGCAACCGACCCCTATGCCCTGGGATATATATCATTGGGACTCGTGGACAAAAGGGTGAAAGCGCTGGCTGCCGACGGGATTATGCCCACCGTGGAAACCATAAAATCCAAGAAGTACAGGATTGTAAGGCCCTTTCTCTACCTGACGAACGGGGAGCCCCCCACGAACGTAAAACCCTTTATGGACTATGTGCTTAAGGACGGACAACGTGTTCTGAGGAAAGAGGGGCTCATAGGGGTGCATGACTAAAAAGCCTTTCACAAAAGAGAATGTCGTCAAGTGGGTGCTCACGGCTTTTGCCCTCTCCTCCCTCCTTTTCCTTTTCCTTATCTTTGCCTTTATTCTGGTCGAGGGCCTGCCCCTCTTTTTAAAAATAGGACTGAAAAAGATTATCTTCGGGTTCAAGTGGGCGCCTACCAAGGGCTATTTCGGCATATTCCCCATGATCGTGTCGTCCTTCCTCGTCACTTTTGGGGCACTCATAATAGGCGCGCCTCTGGGGCTGTCCTGTGCTATCTACCTCTCCGAGTATTCGGGGAAGAAGCTGAAAATGTTCTTGAAGCCCGCTCTCGAGCTTCTCGCGGGCATCCCGTCCGTGGTCTACGGCTTCCTCGGGGTGATCTATATAGTCCCCCTCGTAAGAGAGTACCTTGGAGGGTCCGGCTTCTCGCTCCTTGCTACGTCCATAATCCTGGGGGTTATGATTCTCCCCACCGTCATCAGCATCTCCTTCGACGCCCTGGTGAGCGTTCCCAGAACATACAGGGAGGGCTCCTTTGCCATGGGCGCCACGAAGTGGCAGACCATATACAGGGTTGTCATCCCTTCGGCCAAGTCGGGCATTCTCGCGAGCTTCATCCTGGGTATGGGCAGGGCCATAGGGGAGACCATGGCGGTCATAATGATCGCGGGAAATGCGCTCAAGATTCCCGTCTCCATACTGGACCCCTTACGGACCCTGACGGGTAATATCGCCCTTGAGCTTGCCTATGCCACCGGCGATCACAGGCAGGGCCTTTTCTCCACGGGGGTCGTGCTCCTTGTAATTATCATGATCCTGAATTACATCGCTAATTTCGGGATCAAGCGAAAGGTTCTCAAATGAGGATTAATCCGCGCGTAATAGACACGGCGGTCAAGATCGGGCTTAACGGCCAGGCCTTTTTTACCGTCGCCATACTTGTGGTAATCGTCGCGGTGATCTTCGTGAAGGGATGTCCCTATGTGAACCTGGGATTTCTCTTTTCTTCTCCTGAAGACATGGGAAGGCACGGCGGGATCTTTTCCGCCATTATCGGCACCGCCTTTCTCTGTTTTCTCTCCATTGTCTTTGCCACGCCGTTGGGGGTGGGCACGGCAATTTTTCTTACCGAGTACACGAAAGAATCGATCTTTACGAAGATGATCCGCTTCGGCGTCGAATCCCTGGCCGGGATCCCCTCGATCCTCTATGGCCTTTTCGGATTCATTTTTTTTGTGATCAAGCTCAAGATGGGCTGGTCGGTTCTGGCGGGCGTGCTGACCATGACCATAATGATCCTTCCCACCATCATCAGGACCAGCGAGGAAGCAATAAAGGCCGTTCCCCGGAACCTCCGTATCGTGAGCTATTCCCTGAGCGCTACAAGATGGGAAACTGTGACGAAGGTGGTCATACCCTCGGCCGCGCCGGGTATACTGACAGGCATAATGCTGAGCGTGGGCCGCGCCGTGGGTGAGACCGCGGCGGTGATCTTCACCATGGGAAGCTCGCTTCGGGTGCCCACGTCGCTCATGGATTCCGGCAGGACCATGGCGGTTCATTTTTACATCCTCGCCAGAGAGGGCATTTCCATGGAGAACGCGTATGCCACCGCACTGGTTCTTGTACTCAGTATACTTTTCATCAACGTGATCGCATACTATATAATGAACAGGGTAATTTCGAGGTACTCGTGAGCGACCTTGACGTAAAAATAAGGATAGAAAAACTGATAGTGGCCTTCGGGGCAAACGAGATCCTGAAGGGTATCAGCGCGGACGTGTTCAGGAACCGGATAACGGGGTTCATGGGTCCCGCGGGGAGCGGAAAATCGACGCTCATATCGGTCATCAACAGGATGATCGACTTTGAGGACAACGTGAGGGTCGAGGGTAAAGTCTCTATTGATGGAGAGGACATCCTGGGTGACGAGATAGACGACGTAAACCTGAGGCGCAGGGTGGGGACCGTCTTTGCAGTGCCCATACCCTTGCCCCGCTCTATTTGTGAAAACGTGGCCTACGGCCCAAGGCTGCAGGGCATCGGCGACAGGACCCGGCTTAACCGGATCGTGGAACAGGCCCTTAAACAAGCCGTTCTCTGGAGTGAGGTAAAAGACAGGCTCAATACGTCCGCCCTCAAGCTCTCAGGCGGTCAGCAGCAGAGGCTCTGCCTGGCGCGGACCCTTGCTCTCAAGCCTGAGATAATCCTCCTCGATGAGCCCTGTTCCGGTCTTGACCCCATATCGACGGCCAAGATCGAAGAGGCCCTGGATGAGCTCAAGAAGGAATATACCATCATCCTTGTGTCGAACAATACCAAGCAGATTGCACGCATCACGGACTACGCC